>Ga0065711_1003118_pt1 | contig 32638 bp, 14 predicted proteins | sample Hoacrofraction12_FD_59098 | JGI IMG/M metagenome (GOLD analysis project Ga0065711, IMG submission 59098) | Hoatzin crop microbial communities from Cojedes, Venezuela - Epithelial fraction 12 v2 (version 2) | ecosystem: Host-associated > Birds > Digestive system > Esophagus > Crop | place...
ACTGCTGGCTTATGGTCAACTTGTCATCCACCAGCACACCCAGGTCCCTCTCCACAGAGCTGCTCTCCAGCAGGTCCACCCCGAGCCTGTACTGATGCATGGGGTTGTTCCTCCCCAGGTGCAGGACTCTGCACTTGCCCTTGTTGAACCTCATCAGGTTCCTCTGCGCCCAACTTTCCAGCCTGTCGAGGTCTCGCTGAATGGCAGCACAGCCTTCTGGTGTATCCATCTGGTGTATCCATCACTCCTCTCAGTTTTGTGTCATCAGCAAACTTGCTGAGGGTACACTCTAACTCTTCATCCAGGTTGTTGATGAAGAAGTTAAACAAGATTGGGCCCAGTACTGACCCCTGGGGTACACTACCAGTTACCGGCCTTGAGCTACACTCAGCGCCGCTGATGACAACCCTCTGAGTTCTGCCATTCAGCCAGTTCTCAATCCACCTCACTGACCACTCATCTAGCCCACACCTCCCGAGCTTCCCTAGGAGGATGTTATAGGAGACCGTGTCAAAAGCCTTGCTGAAGTCGAGGTAGACAACATCCACTGGTCTCCCCTCATGTACATAATTCAAATATTTCTGGTATTTTATTGATAACCTGTAAATACAAATAAGCTTATTCTGGAGTGTCATAAGGTATCCAATAGGTGCTGACTCAATTGCATTCCAGAGGAACTGCTCTGAGGCATGGAGAAGGATGTAGATAATAACTGTCATTCTCATGGAAAAAATGTTGTGGTATTTCCAACCAACCTATGTACTTCTATATCAGGGAAGAGTTGTTGGACATACCATGTCAAATTGTGGAAAGCCTCTCATTTTCTGCTGGAATAGTGGAGGGACTCCTGCATGGATAAGTTTTCTTGGCACGTATTTTTTAATCCATCTAGCACAATATATGAAAATTGGCCAAGCTAAGATACTCTTCCTCCCCTCCATATTTACATACTCTCCACGCGAGCTAATGCTCAAACCAGGAGTGTTCCTGCACTGGCCTGTTTGTCAGTAAGCTAAGCTCTGCAGTGTAAACCCCTGTAGATTCACAAAGATAAGTATGGCTTTCACCTATCTATTCTCCCTTTGGGCCTCCATCCATCTTGCCTTGTCCTTTTGCACCCATTTAATCTGACTGCTTTAAACAATTGTGATAGAGACTCTGACATTCTTGCCTAGTGCCCTGGTCATGTGTTTCTCTGAAAACACTGAAGCAGAAGTCAGATGGTGGAGGCGTCTTCAGCTCAGCAGAAACTCTGGAGGCCTCCAGGAAATATTTCAGTGAAGCTGAGGTGATGGGTGGAAAAAAGGCAGCAAGGCTGGGGAGGGAAGAAAGACATATTTTTTGTTATTTTAAACACATGTATTTGCCTTGATTCATAATGGGAATTTGGGTGGGAAGCACAGCTGAGAGGACGGAGGGAGAGGCTTATTTTTATTATGAAAATATGTGCTAATTGTGGCTCAAAGCAGGGAGAGAGGGTGGGACGGCATATGATGGAGAAGCCACCTGCAGTGGAGGTGGGGAAGGAAGAGAAAAAGGGCAAAAGGATACTACATTTCTCATATCTGTCAATTTGAAAATATACCTATTTCTTCTCTAGTGACTGAACTCCAGCTAACCAGGCAGCCTCAGACCACTGAGTAACTCAGGTTCAGCTCTGCTTCTGGCAATAGCTTTTATGGCTTGGTTCTTGCACCTTTTATTTAGACTTGTGTGAACAACTGTTTTTGGTTAGAATGAAATGTTTCAGTTGACCCAAAACTGACATTTGTTTTCACTCAGTCTTCTACAAAGCATATTCTTTCCCTTTCAGGCATCAGTTTGTATTCTGGTTGTGTCTGTTTAACGCCAAGTAGTGGAAATGCAGAGAGGTGTGATTTATACATGCAAGAAATTGGAAAAAGTTCTCTTCTTTCTCAGCAATGAAAAACCCAGTAACGTCCACATCACTCTCCCATGTTGTAAGAGAAGTCTCTTTCAGCCTTTTACTTTCTGAGAAACTTTTAACCCCCAGGCTATGGGTGATTCTGATCAGCAGGGTGTCCGGCCAGGACTCTGTATTAAATGCCTGATGATGTATTGGTATTGATGCTGATAAGGAGCCAGGCACCCAGTTGCTCCACACGTTGGGTAAATGCCCAAATGCTCTTTTTCTCAATGGCTAAGGTAGAGCTCCATCCAAAATAGAACAGCTTCATTAGGAGAGACCCATAGCATGATGTTAATTAATCTCAAACTATTTGGCAGGGAGAGTTCAGGCAGCAACTCAACCAGCATTATTTGAATTAATAGACTAATTGCTGCGGTCTGAGTTTTTTGGAGCCTTACTTTGTGGTTTTTTTTAGTACCCAGAATGTAAATGTGGGTCATTAGCACAATGTTATCTGGGGTCCTCAGATGCAATCTTGTCTAGATGTGCTGGAGGGGTTCCACCACAAATGTCAGGAGATACATCTTGTTCTGCAGTAAATCATATAAACTCCAATGGGCCTGGTACTTCTTCTTAAACAGTAAAAGAAGCTCCACTGTTTCCATTCACTGTTCTAGTTTCCTCTTAACCTAAATGATTCAGCCCTGCTCCTCTGCAGATGACTCTTGGGCCAGTGACCTTCAAAAAGAAATACAGCAGGATTTTTTTTTCATTTTGTTTCTTTTAAGCCTTGTAGGCAACTAAAAAAGCAGAAGGGCTCATAATTCCCATCAAATACCTTCTGCTTTCACCTTTGAAAAATCCTGCTGTGATCCTAACCGCATTGTTTAGGTGTCTAATACCTTTGAAATCTACTCCTAAAACACTTCAACCTTTATGCAGCAAAGTGCAATACTTAATGCCTGGCTGAATGAGACTCCACCCGGAGTCCTGCATCCAGCTCTGGAGTCCTCAGCACAGGACAGACATGGACCTCTTGGAGCCGGGCCAGAGGAGGCCACAAAAATGACCAGAAGGCTGGAACACCTCTCCTATGAGGAAAGGCTGAGAGAGTTGGGGCTGTTAAGCGTGGAGAAGAGAAGGCTCTGGGGAGACCTTAGAGCAGCCTTCCAGTACCTGAAGGGGCCTGCCAGAAAGCTGGAGAGGGACTATTTACAAGGGCATGATAGGACAAGGGGTAATGACTTCAANCTGAAAGAGGGTAGATTTAGATTAGATACAAGGAAGAAATTCTTTACTATGAGGGTGGTGAGGCACTGACACAGGTTGCCCAGGGAAGCTGTGTCTGCCCCCTCCCTGGAAGCGTTCAAGACCAGGTTGGATGGCGCTTTGAGTAATCTGGTCTAGTGGAAGATGTCCCTACCCATAGCAGGGGGGTTGGAACTACATGACCTTTAAGGTCCCTTCCCACCCAAACCATTCTATGATTCTACGATAAGGAGTGTTAAGGAGTAGATGAAGAGTAAAATTTGGGTTGCACTCTTTCTGTTCCAAGAACCAAGTGGGACTTTTGGTGAGGGAGAAAAGAAGGAAAGGAAAATCATTAGGGATATACTGATCTGCTCTGAGTCTACAGCCAAGTTTTTCCTACTCTCCCACTCAAACAAGTTCTCATTGTCTGCTGCTTTATGTGAATTATCATTAACCACAACCTGACTGCTGTATTCTGCTTACCCAGTAAGCACGCTTAGCCTCTGACAACTCTCACAACTTGCCTATAACTATTGGGATAATTTCAGTATGAAAAACAGTACATAAAAATCAAACTCTTCTACAGCTCTTCTGACACTGTTTGTCATGAAAACACAGTAAGCAGATAGATACATTTAGTATTAATCCATGAAGTCTCGCAGAGAAAACATTTTTTGTAGGCACCACAAAATGTTCTGCTAATTTTTTTGTTCTTCGCACACAAAAGTTGGCCAGGAGGTTCTCTTGAGAAGAGCTTTACAGTGAGCTTCAATGAGTTCTGCAGTGGAAAAAAGCTCCTAAGGGACCATGCATGTAGCAATAAAGAGGGTGAGTCAATTAGAAAATCATCCGTGCCATGTGATGCAGGAAGTTCTGTGGCTGGTATATATACTACAGCTTTCCCATAAATAGAAGTGAGGAAATTGTTGCTCTAAAACTTGAATGTGTAGCTAATTTGAGTGCGATCTCACAGAGGGTTGTTGTGGAGTTCCTATTTGTTATTATTTGGTGATTAAGCATAGCTTGTACATCTGAAACTCTTTGTCTATTCATTCCACTTTTAGACTTGTAGCAGCCGATCCCATACAAATTCACAACAGAAAGATGATTCAAGCAGAGATTTCTCTCTGTTTTGGGGATTTGCAAAGGCTTCCTCAGCCCTCATAATTCTGCTCATTAACTCCTTGACTGCTGTCATAAATCTTGTATTTTGATAACTCACTCATTAGCCCAGGCAAACAACATGCAGCCTTTGGCAGAGCTCAGGACCCATCTTCTATATAGCAGAAAGCAACCAAACATCTGGCTTCTTCACTAGAATTTTAAGCTTTATACATCTACACTTTGCTTTTCGCTACTCTGAAAAAAAGCCTGATGCTTGGATTTCCTAGGCTCAGTTCTTTTTTTCAGTTAGGCGGTATTTTACCCTGGTGTACTTTCATTTCACTTAATGAAAGTTACTGTTTTCCAGTGAATAGAGAATCATTAATCATACATTGTATCTTCAAACAAAATCCATAGACAGTTTTCTTATTCTAAAGGAAAACCCTCCCTCCTCCTCTGAAGTCCCATGTTTCACAAAAGGTTTCCCACTACCCGGAGACTAATGAGTGACTGGAAATCTGTGTCCCCAAAGGCCATGGACTCAAAAAATAAATAATTAGACTGCCACCAGCTGTTTCAGTTAAAAGTGATGTAACTGTTGAGACTTCTGCTTCCATACACACAAACAAGATAAGCAATGGTCAGGAAGGAATTTTTCATAAGTACCAAATTATCTGATGTACTTAAATAAGAATTTTTAGTCAAGAAAACACACATACAAAAAATATTTTCCAGCATGAATAAATGTTAAAAATTTAGTCTTTTGTGTATAAGCTGTCACACACATACAGAAACTGGCAGGAATTTATGAGGTTGTAGAGCATGTATGATGAGAATATGGATAACTGGGAATACTAATAGCATCAGTAAAGGCCAGCTCTTTTAGAGTACTGAAAAGCTAGCACTGAACTATTTGTCTACTGCTTTCCAATCAAAATTTCAACAGCAAAGCAGCACAGTCTTTTTCTGAAATCTTGACATTACAATTAACTTACTTTTCTCATATCTATTGAGAGAGAAAACAAAACCAGAATTCTGTAAGTCCTTACATCCCTGAAAGTCTTCCTAAATCTCAAGTCACTGTCCAAAAGCACCGATTTAAAAGCGGCACACAGTGAGCAAGGCCTTCATTGCCAAGCTGCAAGTGAACAAGTTCTTTGCATGCCACCAGTTCTATGCTATTGCCAGGTTTTCCATTCACTGTGATAAGGACCATGCTTTGATTTGAACACTTTTGATCTGGATCACAGCCATTTTATCTGTTACACTGGTGTTAATGTATGTAGCTAAATGATTGCTATAGCACCAAAACTTTTAATGATGATGAGGATCAGAATGAAATTACGTAAAGAGTTATTCCCTAAAAAGTGCTGAAGGTGGCTTTTGAGGGTTTCTGAACCAGTTATCAAGTGATGTTTATGTACAGACATCACAGTGATCCACTGGGAAACCCAAGCCTCGATAGTAAAAGCCCATCTTTTACCCTTTTCTTTTAGGTCAAGTGAAAGTACTGCTGAAAGTATTGTGGAACACCCTGTTTTCTCAATAGAAATTATATGACCCCCTCTGCCTTCCTGAAACTTTTTCCATGTCTTAAATTTTATGAATGACAAAATAATGACAGCTGCATCCTTTCTCACTTCTTAAAGGAATGCAGCTAACACTACCCAGAAAGACAAACAGCCAGGGCTGAGGGGAGCCGGGTACGGAGAGAACTTGCATGGTTCAGGAAAACAAGCAGTGTAAAAGATTCCTGAAAACATTAAACTAAAATATAATTACCAAAACAGCTTTGAAAGGAGGGAGTTAAATTACTGAGCGTGGCTGTGATCATTCTCCTGGTTTAAATTACTCTGGTATAAATAAAATGAAATAGGACCTGGACTCTGCTAATTAACTACCCTACCCACAGGTGATCACAATATGTGTCATATAAGACCCCTGCAAAAGCAAAATTTATACACCTAGAAATGACAAGTGTGCATATTAAAACCATTTCTGCAATTTACAAAAATAGCAAAGGCCTGTGATAGCTCACCAGGAAAATTATTGTGGAAGAGAGGTGGGGGGTGTGGAGGAAATTCTGCATACATTTAGAAGTAATGGTTTAGACAACATTTCCCTTGAATTAGTTCATTTTAAAAGAGAACAAAGGGTTTGTCCTGCTGGGTAGCTTTTCAACAGCGATGCCCTGCTGCCTTTAGTTCAGATCTGCAACATTATGTGGTTTCAATTAGTGGTAGCACTTGCAAAACTAGTAACACAGACATTTTGGCATGAAATTTGACTCCAAGGCGGTGAAGGGTACTTAAGCTCTGCTCAGGGGTGGGTGGAGAAATACAGTATATTTGAAACAGCGTTGATCATTCGTCATAATGGTGTCACTTCTAAAAACCTCACTGTATGTTTATAGGCTTGGCTTTTCATTTCTTCTTTGCCTCCCTGTTTAGACTTTGCTTTCCACTTATCTGGCATCCCTATTTCCTGCCTCTTTTGTCACCTGGCTGCTTACTAGGCCCTCAGTTAAGTTTTTCTTCAGGCTTTTAGGTCAGCCAAGTGTCCTAGCTAAACATGCTCCGAATACTATAGTGCATACAACGCTTAGTATTTACAGAGTCCTCTTCATCTTCAAAGTCCTTTGCAAACACTAGTTACAATAAGAACAATCCTGCATTGTCAGGGACTGACTGGTGCAGTAGTCCGTCTTCCCGCTAAGGCTGTGAAGCAATTACTAAAATACCCTTTTAAAGCAAATGTTAATTCCTTTAACTCTGCAGTCAGGAAAGCTGACTTCTGTTGCTATTCTTTATCAATGTAAGTGCTTCTTGTAATACATCTGCTGGCAGAAAATAGCCTCTGTGTGATTCAACAAAGTTTCCTAGTCCTACTTCTGCGAGATATCTTGATAGGCAGGTGACATTTTGATAAGCAAAATAACAAATGTCACTACTGTGGTGATAGACATATACAATATTCCAAATATCCACTGAAAGAGAAGCGTTTAATACAGGCATGAGAGAGGCAACTGCTTGACAGGATTTGAACATGTATAACTATAATATTTTTAGCAATAAAGTCAATAATTCTTCTCACTATCACATCTATCATGGTGCTAAAGTAGTTTTTATCAAGACTTTCCTATATGCTACTCTAGTTTGGTGATTGTCAACAAACACAGCATAGCTGAAAGGAGACTACAGCACAGACAGGAGGACTTTTTTTCCAGAGTTGCATTCCTAATCTCCACTAAAGGGCTTAGATTTATTTTGATGGTGCTGAAGGTTGGAGTTCTGAAAGGACCCTAAAGATGGTTCCCATGTATTTGTTTTGCTAACCTAATGCTGATAACAGACTTTATAAAAAAGTCTTGCTTTAAAATCACTACATATTTGGTAATGTTTCACTTTGATACTTGTGGTTGCTCTAAAGCTGAAACAAAATTTAGGAGCTGCAAATGGAAATGGAATGAAAGTGTGGAAAACGCGGCTCATGTCAAACCCCGCTGCATTCACCTGCTGCGTTATTCACTTGTCTGGTCAGCAGCATTTATTTTTATCAGTGCCTTGCTTGCACAGCCATTTAGCCTTAGTCTCACTCGCACTAGGAAGCAGCAACCTGAACTAAGGAGCAGAGGAGGGAGCAAAAGCATGGGACGTGGTTAGACTTTCTCTTTCTGAGCTGCTTAACAGAAATGGGACTATAAATGTGCAGTTAGGCCACTGTGATCAAGCTCCTATGCAGTGTAGCTCAACTGATTTTGAGCAAGAATACCAAATCTACCCCACACTTCTTCAAAGTGTCTGCAACAGGAGCGTCTTATTTTGGTAACAGTCTTTCTTTTCACATGACAGGTAATCCACAATGATCCACAATCATACAAGAAGGCTTTTCCCAGTTTCATTCAGACTGCTTAACAGCTTTATTGCAATTCTAGGAACAAAGACGATCACATTTCACTGATTTAAGAGAGTAGGTTTAATGCACTGTGCCTTTTGCCACCACCCTGACAGGCCTTTTTTGTGTGTGTGATTAATACATGTATTAATGCTAATAAAACACTTATGGAGTTTCCCAGATGTAGACATGGCCCCTTAATCCTTCCCTGTTCTGCTGGGGATAATCATTTTTACAACATGAGATCATTTGCACCAGTGAAGTGCATTTTAACACCTTGCACTGTTATCTATATGAACTGATGATCCTAATAGAATCCCAGCAGTGCATTTAAACTTTATTTCCTAGGTTAATCAGACTAAAAGACAGTTAACTAAGTTTCCCAAAGGGGGCCTTCTTTACATTAAAAAAAAAAGAACATACTACTAGAATTGTTCATCGTCAGAAACTTCACTCATTGAGAAAAGAAAGGCAGCAATGCTATAAAAAGAAAGGATGTTTTTGTCTTATAGTGGACAGCATGGCACACACACACAAAAAAAAAGAAGAAATATTTTCTGAACAAAGAAGTCAGGCCAGTCCCCCTTTTTTTGATCTTTAATCCCTTCTCTCCCAAGTAGAATGGCAAAGGAGCCCTTCTCTCTTTCTAATAAATAGCTAGCAAAGGCAGGCATTCAATGCTGTGTCCCTTTGATCAGCACAAAGCTGTCAGCTCCTGCCGCTTTTTTTTCTACCAGCTCTTGTTCCTGGTTAAAAGTGGAAGTAATACCCCCTGAAAGCAATACCCTAGGTGTCCTGCAAATCATCAATCCTATTTTTTTTCCGTGTTGTTTTTCAGTGGCCCACCCTCCTGGCCTGCGCAACCTCCTTACTGACACCCCTCTTCCTCTTTCCACCTTTTTTCCAGAATACCAGTTTCATTTGATACGCAATTCAATGTGCCAGTCTGACCTACTGGGACCTTGCTGTCTGAGACTCTACCACTGCGCAGACAGGGGAAACCTGCCTTCTAGCAATAAACAATGTTTACTTCCATACATTTATCTTCCTGTAAAGGAATTAAAAAATACTTCATAGACACAGCAAAGGGATTTTTGGAAATTAGCTTTTAATAATTTATAATAGTTCTAACTTTAAATAAAGCCAGCCCAAACAACAAATAAAAATATTACAGGTTATGCTTGACCGAGTATCTGAGATCCCATTTTGTTCCAATCTTCAGGCTGCTGCACTTCAGCCGACATCATTGCATCTCAGCAGTAAACAGTCTGCAAACACTGCTGCTTCCAGACAGGTCACTCCGTGCATGTTCAAGCAGGCTCGTTGTTTCTGCTCAGATTACCTGCAATCCGCATTTCTGCTCCTCGCAGTCTCAGGACCTGACATAGAGTTTGCAAATACTATGCAAAGGAAATAATTCACAAAGGCAAACAATTGCAATCAAGTGTAGAGCAGGAGACTGGCTGGTAATGGGAGAGCAGGGCAGAGGCTTTGGTGTCTGCGTGTGTGTAGAAAGAGTTGGAGGGGGGAGGAACGGGGGAGTAAGGAAAAGCGACTATATAAAAGGTCATTATTGCTAGACAATGTCGTATCCTTAGTGACATGTCATGATGTTTAAATACCTTTGCCATTTCCCCCTGGTGATTGCTGCACTGGGTGCGCTTTTTGTGCCTATCAAGATATGTTTTTCAAAAATCAGGATGGAGTGAATGCCGCTCGTTGTTCTGGCTGCAAAATGTCAAACTGCAGTGGAAAGAAATACAGCATTGCAGTGGTGGTGCACTGAGGCCCCCGGTAGGAAAGCAGGAGCTATTAAGTGGAAAATTCCTGCAGAGGACGTGTTTCCATTTCTAATGTGAAGAAAGAGGGTGTTGTTTGAGCCTGGCAGGTCTGTGGAAAATGCAGAAAACACAAGGAAGATGAGAAAATGACCTCATTGAACTGTGAGGACTTTAGCAAACAACCAGCTTCAGCCGACATACTGCGCTCTGGCAGCGCTGCTGCCCAAACAGCGGGCTGACCTGGAAGTGACAGAACGGCCCACAAGCCCCCGTGCCCCCTGTAAGTGTGGGGAGGGCGAAGGGGTTTCTCACCACGGGGGGCAAGGGGGGATAAGCACTAAAACCTGCTGCATTAGGAAAGACTGTATGGGCTGAGCTGCCTGTCCCCCCCACACCACCGCCTTCCCACCCCGAATGGAGTGCTCGCATGGGGCTCAGGTTTAATTGCGCTCTGAATACCAGCAGAATGATGGCACTGGCTGTTTATCATCGTATGAACTATTTCAGTGCAGCATAAATTTTCCATTTCAAAGGATCCTGAACGCCTGCAGGAAAGGGACTGGGTTTCGTGAGCAGAGGATTGCCTCTGTAAAAGTTGGTGGGGGCTTCATTTTAGGGATGGTTAAAACTGCATTCTTCGAACCTGACTGGGGGGGCTCTGGGGAGCATGTTTAGGGTCTGTGTTTCCCCCTATAGAGGCCCCCTGTAGTGTGGGCTTGGACTGCCTGAGTTACCATTTTATATCAACTGAACAAATCCTAGTGTAAAAATGCAGGGGCTAACCAAAGGCTGTGGGTTCTTTGGTCGTCGTTGTTCTACAGAGCCACAGCCTGGCAGCAAAGGAAGACGTATGCCAGCATCCCCAGCTTCTGACTGTGCTGAAACGTTTTACTCAGTGTACAAATGCTTGCCTCAGTGTATTTCCAATAACTAATTGAACGTAAAAGAAAAATTTACTTACTGGCAGGACAGCAGATAAAATATAATTCATAATTTACAATAATATTACTTACAAATCAGAAAAGGGCTTTTCTGTTAACTAATACTGTATTTGCTGTGGGAACATGTTCTCTGCTACCGTGTAATTTCAATGTGCACTTTTAAGGGACAGGGCTTTTCTTTTTTTCTTGTTTACACTGTTAAAATCCTGTTGTCTGCCAGTTGCAGATGATTTTATGCACAACCAAAACCTGCTCTACTGTCCAGTATTTTGCATGGACTTTGCACGTGATAGGCAAGCTAGTTTTGAAAGGTCCTTGCAACTTTAAAGGCTGCATGATGCTTTAAGGAGAAGCATAACTATAGGCAGATAAAATGCTCGATCTTGAAGGTGCGTCTTTAAAGCATATGTATAGGAATGGGCAAGGTTCAAACATTAGCAGCAAAGAAAAAGCAGCTGACACAAGTCACAAACTGCAGATGCACATTTGAATTTCATGTAAGCTGCTATTAAGATCCGGTGGTTTGATCCATTCAGTTATTAGATTAGGGACCACTAGCCATGAAGGCACTGAGGTATAATTCAGAAAACCCCAGCAGCTGTAAGAAGCTGTCTAGGTTCAGTACTCTGCTTCCCTCACTAAAACATTTTATAGCAAGATAAAGTGAATTAAAGATGGATGCTGAAGAGAAAGTGAGACCATCCCAAACTTGGTCCAAAAATGCAACCCTTGCCTCTTGCAGGGTTTGAAAAATGTGGTTAAATTACCATGTTTTCCTTTCCAGTTTGACATCTCCCTAAATATCTGGAACATAAGGCAAAAAATGACAGAAGTACATACTACAAAAAATCTGTACGTACAAGACTTTCAGCATTATTTTGTAGGCATACTTGAAGTTGTTTGGACAAAGATCAAAAAAGGTGGGTGAAGACTGGGGCATGTAGCTAAATCAAAACTGAAATTCTCCCACAGCTGTTAAGTATTGATTTTCAAGGCTCCAGATGCCACTTCTTTCAGGTACGGAGCAGATAGAGTTGTAGTAACACAAACAGGAAATAATTCTAATCTATGTAGCTCACATCCGAAAACCAGTTTGCCCAGAATCCAGCGCTGTTTCAGTTTAACCCTAAACGGCTGCATCCTCTGCAGCACAATGGCCAAAAGACCTTCAAGAGCTCCACAGCACTGTGTTACTCCCTTTCTGGGAATGTTTAACCAGGGCAAACTATATAGTGCAGCATTTCTGCACGATGCCATGGATTCTGTTTCTCTTTTCCTGGTGCTATGTAGCTAAGGGGCACTGTAAGGGGCGCATAACTTACAGACGAAAACAGCTTTCTCCTCCACGCTCTGACAGGAAATAAAAGCTCCCAAAAAACTCAAGAGAAAAACAAACTTTGTGAATGAGAAAAAGAAGCACTGCCAAAACAAAAGAGTTTCCTGCACCTAATAAAAGGAAAAAGGCAGACTTTTGGTCATCCTTACCTTGTGGCTTTAAATGGCAAGAAAAAGAAAGAGGTAAGGAGCGCCCCATGTATCATTAGGGGTCTGGAGTTTAGCAGCCGTTCTGCGATTAACTCTCCTGAGGAGTGCAGGGCTTTCTCTCTGCTTTTATAGGTTCTTTGTCTTTTACATAATTGATTCAGCTCATGTCAGAGCTTCTGTTTTGCGTTCAGTTTAGAAGACTTCAGATACCTAAAGAGACTTCTAAAAGACCATTTCAAATAAAAACTTAGATAAATCTAGGTGATAAAGTACAAACCTGAGCCAAGGAGACTGCAGGCAAGCCATGTTCAGCTCCTGCCAATGCACCTCAGTCCAGCCCTACATAATGCTTTCGGAAGTGTGCAGCAATGCCTGGTCGAAATAACCTGTGCAGGAGTTTTATGAAGCACAAAAGTAGGTAATAGAACAAACCAAAAAATGCTTTGGAAGTTGCCCTTCTTTGCATCACAGTATCAAAAGACATGGAATAACAGAGCCACACAAATCATTGATCAAGATCTGCCCTTTATTTCTTTGTTCTTTTATTTTAAATCATGAGGTGCATCACAGCTGGGAAATGTGAGCTGTCAGCACGCCCAAGCTAGCTTCAGCACTGTCCACTTGTTCTGACTATAGTGGAAATAGGACACTTGACCTCTAACCTCTAATGGAAGGATTGAATCTGCAGGATTTTACTATCACTGATCGCATGGGTCTGGTTTCCGAACTTTTATGAATCTAAGAGCTTGCAAGAAGTTTTGAGATCATTGCCTGTAGAAGACCCGGATGTGTATCAGTCTCCTTTCTTGTTCTGCAGTTCAGATGACTCCGCTTTGGACAACTGGAGGATGAGGACCCCAGGACATGCTAAAGAGTAAGCTTACTGTTTTAGCTGGATGCAGAAGGAAAGCATGTTGGTCAATGGTTTCATACTGAGGCAGGAATAAAGGAAACTTCAGAGTCGGATGTATACACAGGACTTTCATGGAGGAAATGTGTGTAATCTGCCCCAGCACTGACAAGATGCAGACCTTAATCTGTCTCAGGAGCTGAAGATGTGGGTCCTGCTTAGGAGCCATAGAAGGCAACAAGAATCATCAGGTGTTTAGAAAGCATGTCTTGGAAGAGCATTGTGCTTTCAAGCTCTTGAAGGGCAGTCGCAATGAAGGAGGTAATCAGTGTTTTCCATGCCCACTGGAACAAGAATTGGCTCAAATTATATTCAGACTGAATTATCTTGGACTGTATTAAAAACCTTATGTTGAGTGACAGGAGAAGGCACAAGTACAAAACTGAAAACATTCCCCTGAATGCAGATCTGCCCACATACCAGAAGAAATATATAAATCAGTCAAAGTGTGGGTCAGTTTGTGCTTGGAACAAGGTTTGACTCAACCAGGGGTTGAGTGCTGCTCAGCTGGTTTTGACTCAACTGGGTGCTGCCAGCCGCTCATGAAAAAAGCATGGTGATAGAATAAGCCCAACGTTTGGGAGTGATGGCACGATGGAGGGAGAGTACGGACCTTAGTATTCCCAACTTTTTCAAAGATCTAAGTCACGGCTGACCTCTACGGATGCATATAGATATGCATTTTTCTTGTAGCAATTGATCTGGCAGCGAGGAGTTCTTGATCAGACTTTCTGCAGACTATCTGTCTGCAGTGCAAGAGCCTAACCATTAAAATGGAAACAAGGCTAAATTTGCCTCCTCTGTTGAAACAGTTTCACTAGAACCTCCACCAGATTTACACTAGTGAAGCTAAGTTAAACTGCATGTGAGGCAAGACAATATAGGTACTAAAATTCTGAGTCAAGATCAATCAGCCTCATGATTTCTCTTAACAAAGTCTTAAGGAGAGCTACTTGGAGATTATTAATTTCTATAATGTGTATTACTAAAAGAAATCCATGGTGTTCAGGGAGAAGCAATAAGGGAGGCTTTTAATATACTCCCTTTTCTGCTTTTGGTTGTGAGTAGTGAGTATGAGTAATAAGTATGATGCTAAACTCACTCCATCCAGCATGGTGGGAATGTTACCTAGTGTCCCAAGTATTTAGTTGGATTCAGTCCCATAAGCCCTCCATCACATAGAAGCTAATTGCAAGGATTAGGGCACACCAAGACACTCAAGCTCCACTCCTGTGGGTTTGGGGAGAAACAACACATTTAAACATTCCAGCTACGGTTCCCTTGGCAACGTACATAACAACAACTCAGTAGAACTATGGGTTTCTGTTTTCTTAACCCTTCAGGATGTTGGCTGAATGAATACTTTCTTGAGGAAACAGTTCAGTCAACCAGATATACTCAAACACTCTTCAATCCAGCAGGCCTCTTTCTCCTTACAAAAACAACAGCAGCTGAATTCCGTGTCAAACTGATCTCCGCCCGTAGCATTAAGGGGCTTAATTCAAACACACACATATACTGTTAGCAAAGCCTCCATAGAAGTCTGCATGAAAAAAAAGATGCTAAAAACCAATCCCAAAATGTCAATGTTTCATATCATTATAAAGTGCCTGTAGATCACAGGACACAGAGAAAAATGCACAAGAAATTCTATAAAGCACATACATACTCTTAAGAAACAAAACAATGTTCGCATTTATGTAGATTATAGAACACAATATTGTTCCTGTCAGTTATAGCAATAATAATGCCAACAGCAACTTTATAATGATTCATCTGGGAATTTAAAATACTTCATAAATATTAACTAATACTATAAAATAATAAGATTTACACCACCTTTGTGAAATGCATGAGATCTGCCACTGAGTTTATTCCACTGCTCAATGAACTGGAATTTCTTGTGATATAAAGCACATCTGCTCTTTAGCAGTGGCCATTGCTATCGCACAGAAGTTTGGAAGAGGAACCTCCAGCTGAATGCATGTGCAGGGTGGTGGCAGTCACCAGACCTCACCTGCACCCCTCAAAGAGCTGCTGTAGACATTGGGCTGTCATTAGTAAGCAGAATTAATGAACATGCTCATGAGGTCTCTGTTAATAGCTGCAAGGGCAATGGTATTCTGCAGGTTTATTTAAGACAATGGCCTGTACCCTGTTGTCTTCCTCAGAAGTTTAGGTTTATGAAAGCATTAAAACCTTTACCCTAGGGTGGGGTCATCAAATGATGTGTAGCAATTGTCTGAAGAGAACTTACCTTGCTTCCTCCACACAGAAGTGACCTGATCTAGCTTTTTAGGAGAGCAAAAGAAACCATCAGTACCTAGGATAAACCTATAACTATTCCTTAACTACCAGTGCACCGATGCACACTTACTTACACAAAGGAAGAGACAGAAGCTACAAAACTAAATCAGGGATCAAACAGATGTCGGAGCAGTCTAAAGCAATTACAGTTCACAACCCAGCTTTTTTCCCCTTTCTCTCTGTAAGCTGTAATTTTTGTTATTTTCAAAAGGAGCCTGCGTGACTTTCCCTTAGATCTTCTATCCCGTGATGGCGAGGCACTTTGTCGCATTTTGTAGCTTCAAGCAGATACAAGAAAGAGTAAGTACACCTGCAAAACTGTTGAGGGCTGTTCAGCCTTAAACATCTAAGGCTCTCTCGCTCCAGCATTGCTCTCCGTCGGCAGAGAGTGCTCACCTTCTCCTCTGCAGCAGCTCCTACGTAAATCTCTGGGAAGCAGACTTCCCCCCCGCCTCAGCTCATAACAGTTTGTTGAAGATTATGCAGCATCCTTGCTAGCGCATGGTTGCCAGGGCATCCTTGTTCCCTAGCCAACTACTACACTAAGGCTTTACTGGCAGCCATCCAGCATGCTTCGTTGAGGAACCTCTGCAGTAGTAAAGGATGTGTTTTCCCAATTTACTGGAGAAGTAAATCAGTTTGCTACTTGTATCCTAAAGACCCTAAGTATTTGGGGAAGCAGAGAACTGTAAGACAGGGAGGCTCTCTTCTCCCTACTCTCTACAAACGAGAATTTAAATCTTACTGCAGAGAGCTTGGGTTTTGCACTAACCCAGCTAATGTGGATCCTAGACACATCAGTGTGGCACTGTGCCCAGAGCAGCACAGGCACAGAGCCACTCATGGTGATACCTTCCACAGTTGGGCTGGTAGCTCCTGGTTTTCTTCTGTGCAAGGTCATGGTGTTGTCTTGCTTGGAGGGAGAGAGGGTGTCTTAGCATGTGCTGCTGTTTCGCTGTAGATTTTACAGCATCGCAGCAACACAAATCCCAGCTAACCTTGCTTTTAATGTCGAGCTTTCTTGGGCCAACTGCATTTAGTTTGGAAGGAGTATGATGGCGCTAGACAGCTATGAAAGGGCCTTGCTTGCCATTTCAGTTAGCGTTGGTGACATCCAAAGACATCGCAGTGCTATGGCCGACTCCATGCTGGACTTCTGCCCAACGGCTTGAGTGGGCTTTGGTTACAGAAACCGATTGCAGGACACGTGGTGCCAGCAGTCGGCACCAACTGTTGCTTTTGCAGTAGTACATGTCCAGAGAGAGCCCAGGGCCAGTGCCCAGGCTGAAGGAAAGCCAGAGGGAGGGTCACCCCAAGAGGACCAGCTGACGGGTTTTTATTGCTCATGGCATGATTCTTCTGTTTGTTAAAGCCTCCAGGGTGTCACTACTCTTGACTTTCTCGTTGCTAGAACAATTAATGAGGTACATTTGTGCTCTTGTCATCATCTCATGATACTGTAACAGTAACATTCATGCAATAAGTGCCAGATAAAGAAAGGAGGGGGGAATCCAGATGGAGATAGGATTTACAGTGTTACATATTCCTGCTGTCCCCAAAGTAGAACAGGGTTCCACATACTAAGGAAAGGATGATTTAGGCTGAAAAAAAAAATCAATAAAAGGCAGATGCTGTCATCACTTCAGGTGCCACTCATACGCCTGACAACTGCTGTCTATATCTCAGTCCTTTATCTGAGAATTAATCCAACCTAAACTCACATACCTTGGAATAGGCAAGTAGAACAGGCAAGGAAAGTTTCCTTTTTTCAAGCTCTTTCTTTTGAAAAGGCACAAAATAGAGTGCTGTGTTTAAGACCAGGAAAGCTGCACAAATTCGAGTTTTGGAGGTCTCTTTACAACCTTAGGCAATCATTTTTAATAGCAGCTGTACAATTTTGCTAGTTTGGGCAGCAGTTTACAGTCAAATCCTGGCACCCTTTTTATCCATACTACTTCTGTCTTAGCTTCCACTCTAGCTTTAGCCTGGAAGAAGCTAACCAGGCTTTCCAGACAGAGGAAGTCAGGACAAATTCAACAGCAGATCACATTTAATGTTTCTCCTTGCAGGATGGGTAAACCTCACTTAAATCATTACTCTGAGACTGTAAGCACGATATTGAGGACAGACCGCATGCAAACCAGGTCTAGTTCCCAAAGCAAAGAGTGGATTAACAGGTATGGCTGCAGATCTAGTTAGGGAAACTTTAACATAGCTTGAAACAGATGAGCTCAGAGCGACACGCATTACTAGCACAAAAGTAGAGATTTTTGCACTCTAGGGCTGCCTCAGCTATCGCTTTAATCTGCTATATAATGGAAGTGGCTGATCCCAAAGTCATATATCAGGCTAATTAATGGACTAAGGCACATTGTCAGTGGACTACATTTTATATATCTATATATACACATAAAAACACATAAGAACATTATATATATGTGTAGTGCTTCTGAATGATAGTACCTGAACTATTTATGCTCTAGTCTTGCTATGGGAAAGGACGCTGTATTTGCAATTCATTACATCTCCAAAGAAATAGTAAACCTTCTATCTGTACTATTAAGTAAATATACAAGAGACCAGAAAAGCAATGGACTAGCAAAAGAAAAGATGGCAGATGAATTATAGAGCTACTTCAAGCCTTACCCTGACACCACCCATGAAGCCCTGATCATCAGTATTCAGCCCTCAGTATTGCACCTATAGTTTTAGCATTTCAGACCTAAAAGAAAAAAAAAAAAGCAGTTGGCTTTTGTTCACTGTGTGAAAGGGGAGTATGTAGCTCCTCACATAGTCCCACAGGACATGCAGAATTCAGTGACTGGCGCTATACAACCTTTCACTGGAGGAATGTGCAGGCAGCAAAAGTATTTGTGATACTAATTAAAGATTAGAAAATCCTCATTTAGGAAAATGCCCCTTGACAGGGTATTTCAAAATAAACTAAACATATTTCTGTCCAAAGTGATGGAAAGGGCTGTATTTCTCAAGTTAGAGAAAAGGGGATTAAAAATGCACCCTGGTTGGGGTGAAATGGGTTATAAAAAATGAGACATAAAGAATTTTACTTCAGTGCTGACAGGGCCCCAAACTAAAGAAAGGTCCTTTAGTCTAAGGACTGAAAAGTAACAGACATCTAGGTAGAGTAAAGTCTCATTTAATACAAGAAGCTATTAGAAAATTAGATGGCCCTCCTCCTAAAATATAGCTGTGAAAAAAATGTCACTCTTTTTGTCACAATTTAAAAAAAGTGAAAAAGCTATAAGCAATATTATGTCTCAATGGAACAGAACCTATAAGTACAGCACCAAATTTTACCAAAAGAAAGATTTTTAAAACTGAGACAGTATTTTGAGACCATATTGTACCCAAACCTAAAACTTGGGACATTTTGACTAACGTCATTTTGCATGGATCTTGTCAGAGTAGCAAAAAAACATCAAAGGTAAATTAATAGGATAGCTGGAGAGACTTGCATAATGTACAGTTTTGCTGATGAAAAGTAATGCACACAGCATGAACTGATATTAATAAGTGTACAAAATAATGTGTTATCCCTCACGATATATATAAATGTTGGCTATACTTACGTTTTTTGGAAGCAGTGTTGTCATGGTTACCATTCATCTGTCTTTATGTTTTAATATGCCCTGTTTTGTAAGGTAGAGGTTCAATTCAAGTTCATGTGAAGCAAATAAACTGAAGTTTTCAGATGTGGTCTCTAATTTAATGTGCATCATTTTCTGAGAGGCCAACTTGAAATACTTTTGGCATGATTCTAAGAGATATCAACCACCTTGAAACGCAGCCGAAGTCAATGCGCTGTATGCAGCGACTGAATCATGAATAATGTGCCAAAGGGCAGAGTGCATTAAAGTCTTACTCTGAAAAGCTCTAAACCTGTTTCTGTTGGTGTAGGGAATGTTTCTGTGCTCCTGCAGGCTGAACCTACCACCATTAGACACTAAATGAACAACGTGGCATTCTCTCAGCAGCATTTATTTCTCTGAAGCTATTGACTGTAATGTTGTAAAACGTAACATTAATTCCTATGTGTAACATCAATAATCCAATACTTTTGGTCCCTTGAAATAGAAAAAACCTCCATTTCCCCTTTCCTTTTGCAGATTTCGTCATGTTCAAATATTGGGGGGGAGGGGAGTGGGGGTGGTGAAAGGCGTGTTTTCCTTTCGTAGTGCATTAAAAAGCTTCAGGTTCGAACCAAAGTACCAAGACTCAGCAATAAACTCAAAATCTTCTAGCCAGGGTAATTAAGAATTAGCTCAGTTAACTCTCTGTGGGATTTGCATTGCCCTCTGCAAGTATACCCAAAGTGTCAAACTGACATGTAAACGTCTTTTTTGCTTTTCTATGGAAACAGATGGACCTGCTCTTCAAAGTAGCCTCTTTACCTTATTAGACTTAAGGAAATCCTTTCCTCCGCCTCCAACAAGCCACCTGAAACTGCAGAAGACTCCAGGAATGGCTCTTTCCTTGCCTTCCATTTTCTCAATTTAGTTTTAGCTGCGCAAGGTGGCAAGGAGGTGTTGATCTGTTTTGTAGTGCAGTGATTAGAAGTGGAGCCTGCTTGTAGGGAAAGGAAGCTTTGTGGTAATGTTTCAGAATAGCCGACTTCCCTATGAGTTTATTTCATCCAATTTAGGATTAATTTTAATATCTCCTACTTTTCTCTTTGGTATAAAAATGGGAAAGGAGAGGCTAGGGGAAAAGGAAAGTTCTACATCAGTGTCTCTTTGTATTCTAGGTTCATCTCTTGCATAGTCTTTCAGCTTTCAGTATTTCTAATTCTTGACTCCTATTCTCTAAAGGGTGGACACAGGCAAGCTAGCTGCACGCACTGTGTTCTCCATGGCAGTTCTTCCTCTGGCTTCAGCACTCATATTCTCCCAGAAGTATTCAAAGACTTTGGTTTCTTTTCCTCTTTATTGCTGGGCTGTTAGTTTCTTTTGTTCTCTTTGTTTCCTTAATGAAATGGTCCTAGGGGACATCCACCTGCAGTGGGGTGACCTGGAAGCATCTCTTTTCAGATTGTCTCTACTCACCCATACATCTCACAAGTACATAGGATGTGATTGCTAAAAAAAATCTTGCTCTTTCCAATAGCTCCAGAAGATTTCTGAGGCACTAATTTAGTCAAAAAGGTAAATTCAAAGCGTAGGACACAAAATGCAGAATAAACCACAAAGAGCACCAGGTCAGCATTTGTGTTGTATGAATATATGCAGAATCACACGTGTGCCTATGTGCACGTATACAGCTCGGTGTGTGTGACGTGCACTGGTAATATTACAGAGACATGTAATAAATGTTATCATGGGCTTTAGAAAACACACTCCCACCTGCACATTATTTATTCAATTTTTTCCTTTATTCATTCATTTATCTGTCTTTTGGGGACCCATTCAGACATAGAAGTAGGGTTGATATGTCTCTGTGTGGGTGTGTGTATTTGTAATCAGAGATACTGAATCATGTTCTTTTTTTATCAGACATCTCAACATTATTTCATGATTTGCTTCCACACTGTGCATTCTTTATGGCTTTTCACCTATTTTGATACTAAATGGGCCAGTAAATTATAAGCTTTATCTCCTAAACCCTAGAGTTCAGCACCATCAGAGAGCTGGAGATGAGTTGTAAGCAAATTGGATTGAAGGAGGCCTCTTTGGCCCCTGTTTCCAATTCCAGTGTATGTTCAGATGAGTGGAAAATGTTTGCTGCTAACCTCAATGCAGAGCTTCCAGTTCATTGCACAAGTGATACACTTCCATACACTTGATGATGTGGTCTATAGAAAGAGGAAGAGAGCTCTGAGATGAACTCCAGATGCACCTATTTGTTATGCTCTGGGCTCTGGAGGCCTGGAACCATGCAAAATAACATTTCAAAAGTCACTTTCTAGGTCATAGCATGTGACAGTAGTGAGAACATCTCTAAACAGGCTGCCTTTGCAGAGAAAGGGTCACCTGCTTTAGCACCATGTTAAACACCGAATGGATCAAGAGACGGTCTGGCATTGCAGGGTAAGCCTTCTCCTCTAGTGAGTAAGTTTACAGTACAGACGTGTGAGAATATTTTTGTCACGAGCCCACGTTTTTAAACAGATTATTAGCAATGCATCAGCAGGGGGCCAGAAGAACGCAGACTGCTTTTTGATTTGTTCATTAAAATCAAATAATTATTTAGAGCCTAACTGACCAAACTCTGTAGTTTAAAAAAAAATAGTCCTTATTCTGCCTGCTTGATGTTAAATGGTAAAACAGCACAGGAGTGAAAATATCCTGGAGCCCTATATCATCTTCATTATCTTCACTGGTGAAGTGAGGGAGTGAGTGGAGAGGTGTGAAATTCCAGCAGAGAGGAACATGCTGTTTTAAGAGGAAGTGCTGACATGCAGGCTACAATTAGACAAAAAATGACTGCTGACATTTAAAAATCATTACAGAGAGGAAATTGTGAGTGTAATTATGTCATCATTGACACTGTTCAAGTGTGCTGATGCATTTTTGCTGATAAAAATCAAGTGTTTATATTTGTAAATAGAATGCACTTAGCAACTCTATCAATGGAAATGTTCTAGCCAAGAACTAAGGAAAACGGAGCCAAGTCACTTTGACAAAAACTTATTTTTTCCTTTTTTGTTGATTTTCAGTATTTTGATTTCAGGATCTCTTGCTAACAAAATTGTTTCTCGTTATTGAGCATTTTTGATGACTGATTGGGTTTTGTTTGCAGAGTTTTTTTCATAGAATAGGAATTGCCATTGTAGAGCAAGCCAAAGGTCTGTGTTGCCAATACGTATGCTACATCCAACAGTGGCCAACAGTGGCCAACAGTAGCTGCCTACAGAAGGATATAAGAGAACAGTAAGTATATAATGATGTTAGCTACACCACTCTCCCAGCTTCCAAAATCTGCTGCTCAGGGACTTCACAGACTGCTCAAAAATATCAGAATAATGAAGTATTTCTGACTGGCTTTAGAAGTACTCAGATACTGGACTCAGTGCAAAAGCACACATGATGTCAGCAGGTAGCAAAATATGTAAATGTTATCATTTGCTTGGAGAAGAGAAGTTTGTTGACTGTGCTAATACTGAATTCTTGGCACTGCATTATTTAACAGCGTATTGCCTTAAGCCCTGTCATAAGTCCTTTCCCTATGACATATTATCACTCAATGACAGGGAAAAGTGACTAATCTGTGATACATACAAATGCTCAGTTTGGAATAGAAAAAATATGTGAAAGGGTATGTTGCTGGCTGATTCCAAAGCCAGATTTTTCTTTTTTTTTATCTTGGAGATTTGGGAGATTATATATAAGTAAACTTCATGAATGTGAAAGCAGAAGTGTTTACAAAGGCTCTTGAGGGAAGTAAGAAAAGGTCTTGGCTTCTGCAATGATATGTCCAGAACAAAAAATATCTACAAATGCTAGCCTACCTGAGGATGGCAATTTGTTCACATTATTCTGGAACACGTTTATGGTCGAAATTCAGAAAAAGCCTAAAAATATGAACAACATAAAGGATGCTTAATAATGAGGTACTTCACATTATCAAAACATTTATTCCTGAAGGCTGTGATAGATACAGAAACATGAATAGTGAATGTCAACTACTCAGTTTAAAACTAACTACTCCTCATCCTGCATCTACTGAGCTCTAAAGTTCCCATCAATAGCTCTTTGTTATTTTCATAAAAAAGAAATATAAAAATTGGTTTGTCTTTGCCTTTTTTTTCTGTTTTTTCAGTCCTCTGCTTATTGACTTTGCCCTTTGGGAAAGGGTTGTTTTTTTTTTTTCTGGATGTCCTCCTGCAGCCAGTTTTTCTTCTTTTGACATTGGGTCCATCAGTTTCCATCAGTGTCCCTGTTTCCTGGATGTCAAAATGCATATCCGGTCAAATTGTGTTACCACAATAATGTCAAGTAGCTCTATAGTCACCACATCAGCAAGAGAGCTGCTTTCATAATGTCATTTTATGATTGAATGAATACCGTAATTCATTTTTAGAGTGATAAGAATTTCCATGTCAAAACAAAGAATTCTTTGTGTGATTAAAACAGTAGAAGTCAGAAGTTAGGGAATAACCCACAGTGGGTGTCTTGGGAGAGGCCAGTCCCCCAGGTATTTTGGATGACTGCTTATTGCAGCAGGGAATACAGAAGAACCAATAAAAGGGTGGGCCGCAGAAATAGGTAATAAGGCTTTGTTAGTTTATAAAAATATGACAGAAAGAATAATATTATGTTACTGTGTTTTATGTTATGACATTTACTTACAAGGTTATTTTCATCTGTATCTCCCTTTTCACTAATTCATACCTTTCTAGATCTGTTTTCTCTTTGGAATCAGAGATTTCCTTATGTTATCTTAGTGGAAAGCTTATTCAATTGCTGCTTGTTCCAAGCTAAAGAAAAATTATATTTCCTGTTCTCTGCTTGTTTTTGAAAGACAGAAGTTGAAAAAAATAATCTTTCTCTGCACAGTAAACTGGTGCCACACGCTTACTCTCTGTAAACACATCGTTCCAGAATAGCTGAACTTTGAAATTTGGCAACATCTAATAATGTTTTTTAGTAATCTGTCTCTAAGTGTATTTGAAAGGCATTACTTTGTCTGAAATTTTAATAAACACAAGATTGACAGGGCATTGCTGAGTATCAGGATTGTCAAGTAGTTCAAGCCCCACTCCTACCAAAGGGAAGTAAGCACAAATCAGTACCAATGAACAGCCCTGCATAGTCCACACAAATGCGAGGAATTCAGCACCAGTTCAAGACCTGACCTCGAAATCATAATTGGAAGGGGCTGTGAGAAGTCTTCTGGTGCATCTCAGCGAAGAGTCAAATCTCCATGTTGTCTTTGTTTTTAGCTTAATGATGATTGTGGGTTTTTGTGGGGTTTTTTTGTTTTTTGTTTGTTTTTTTTTGGTTAAGATCACAGTGGTCATTCCACAACTTCCCTGATAAAATGTATCCATCTTCACTTCTGGAGACTTTTACGTAAAGTCCAACCTGAATCTTCCTTGACATTTCCTCTTTGAATACCTACCATGCAGTTCTTTTTGCAGGGTGATCCTTTCAGTCTTTGAGGTTCATCTCTAAGAAAGCTTCTAGCCTCTGTAACACAACAGTCTGCATTTTCTTAACTTCACTTGACCAGCACAAGTAGTGTAAGTCTCAAAGTATTGCTGGGTGCTTTGTATGAGGCAGAAGGAAAAAAAAAACTTCCCCAGATGAAATACTGCATCAGCACGGAAATTAGAAAAAATATTGTAAGCGATAGAAAAATGCAAGTCCTTGGAGACTGGAGGGTGTCTCCTTATATTATCTGCATTCCACAATATTCTGTATAGTTTATGCTTTCATTGCAAAACAATTTGTCAGCCTCTCATTTGCCAAGACATTGTCAGTATAACATAATGCAAGTCATGAGTTGCTGCTCTGATGATAGCCCAATCCTGTAAACTGTCTCCATTTAAGCATAATGGCCCCTTTCAACAACAAAAATGTAAAAAATCTATTTTGCCAGTCTTTCCTCAGACCACTCAACACAGTGAGATGTGAGCTTCAGAAGCTACGCGCAGTTGAGTAAATGCTAACCACTGAAAGACACCTACAGCACTGTTTTCTTGCATTGTGCATTGTTAACAAAGCCAGTGCAAACAGCAAGTGTTGTAACACTGTTCAGAAGAGTGATTCTACTGAAGGACTTTGGGTATAGCAGTAGGAGAGACTACGTAGCAGTTACAGTAATCAATGCAATTTCCTATCAGTTTGTTTTGATGACATGGAATGATCTAGTCTGCCAGCTTTCAGACAGGAACCAAATTTTAAGCCCTATAATCTCCATTGTGAGTAATTATCTGTCCCGGTTGTCTTTTCTCATCAGCATGCCAAGGTAGGGGATTTACCAATACACCTAAACAAGGCAGTATAATCATCAAAACAGTGGAGCTCTACTTCTTAATGCTACTGCTATATAAATATTAAATAATAGTAACAGAAAAGGGTGTTTCCTGATTTTAGTAAAACATACTATAGTAAGAATAATGACTATTTGATCCATTCCAGTTTGAAAGGCTTCAGCTGGGCCTACAACTAAGTTACACTATCATAAATTAGACTATAGTGGTATCAAAAGCTTAAATCTTTCAATTCCATGAACATAATGCGCTATTTCTGCTGTACAATGAACTAAATGAACATATGACCAGGGCATAGACAAAAACATGCAGCAACAAGTCTGAGGGCCACGATGGATAAAATAAGAACAATTTAAAATGGAATAATATGATTTATCAACTAAAGATTTTCAGCTATAAAAAAACTCATTCTCTTTCCCCACAGTCAAGTACAACCCAAAAGACCAGGAAATGTGAAAATGTGGGATTAGAATAACAATCCATCAAAGAATGGTAAGAAAGGAAAAAGATAAGATTTGATTGTTGAAACATTTTTACTTCTGAAGATACTGTTACCACTATTTACTCAGGTTACATTAGTTAAATTTCAGTTGTTACATGTGTGAAATAAATTATGCAGTCTGAAAAAGTTAAATTATGTTTTTAATTGGGATAACTTTATGATCATTATAGAGTTGATCAGAGCTGGTGATATTTTGAATATAACGCACTGCTCGTATATTTTGATAGAATTGAAATAAATCTTTTGATTACTGAGTTTTAAACACTAGTATCCATAAATCAAAAAATACATCCGTATTTGGATGTGATATGATTTTAATACTTTGTGCAGCAATTGCTTCTGGTTAAACAACTGGTAGTAATTATGCAAGCATGAACCATTCATACACCAGGGGTTTATGTCCATCACGACTGTGAAGCAGGTTTAGATTTAGACACAGACGCAGTTGGCAGAAGCAGCACTTGTAGTGAAACAGATGAGGAGGCTTGGATGTTTTAATGCCAGGGCATTTGTAAACCTGGTAGGTTCACCATGCTCAGATAATGTAAGGCAGTATTGTTTACAGACATTAAGACGCTGCATCAATTTATGCCAGCTGAACGTCTGGCTTCTCTTAGCATCAGTTCATCCTCTTTGCTTTTAATCAAATGTTGAAACCAGACATTGGTCTCCCTGGTGAAAGCAGTCCTGCCAGAGGGACTGAAAGGACCATGAATCAGCCGTATGACAAGGTACTGGGCACTAGTAAGGCTACAGTGTAAGTATCAGGTCCAGTGATGAGCCCATGACTTCCAGCAAGTTGTTGTGACAGGAGAGAGTGCTGTTAGATAAAGGCGCTGAGAAGAACCAAAAATCTAGAAAATACAACTCAAAAAGTGAATTGAATAATTGGAGATAATTAGTGTGCAGAAGAGATGACTGGGATAACAGTCTGCACATGCAGAACAGGCTGGTAAAAAATGAAGAAATGTGCTTAGCAGATAAGAAGAAAAGTGAGACCCACATAATTGGCAGCAAGAAAGGCTCATACTGGACATTAGGAAAAGCTTCCTAATTCTAAGAACCAGCTCAGACACAGCTTGCTTTTGGGGAAACTATGGAAGTGCTCCAACACAGAGATTCTAATTAAGGCTGGACTAGTGTCAGTCAGAAATGAAGCAGATGAGGCTGGACCTGTGCTGGGGCAGCTCTTAAATGACCTTGTGTGTCCTCAGCATCTTAAGCTTTCTGGGATGCAGAAAATACTCCAAACACCTGCTAATTTAGAAATTCTTGCAAGGACTGGCATTCAGTAATTCCCTGCTGCGCTGCACCCTATGAAGAGGCAGTATTCCTGTTGGGACAATACACGGCTCTCTAAGGAGTCTGCTGAACTGAGGCACTTCCCTGGTCAGTGTGCTGCTGCAGTGATCTGATACCTATGCCCAGCGTACAGCTCTGGATTACAGTATTAAGCAAGGCTCTAGTACTGACCTTTTAAACACCTAAATCCTAATTATACTTAGACCTTACCCGTGATGTGTGAGCCAGACCTTACAAATACCAAAAAGTGGGGGTTTTTGTTGGCTTCAGTGATATCCTCAACAAAATTTGAAATATTTCCCAATTGCCTGAAGTTTGAGAAAGCTGGATTGGCCTCTCCTCACAGAAAGGTAACTCACAAGTGATACCACACAAAGGTGTGCAGTCTTAGACCAAGGCAAAGCTGGTGTAGGTGCATGATCATCACTAGCACCTATTTGCTGCTGTAAAAGGGTGGGACGCTGGAGATCTTTTGTAGCCCTGGTTCTGTTGTCTTGAAGGTTTGCATTATGCTCTCCAAGTAAGCCACTCCACAACACAAGGTTCATACTGTGCTTTAGTGTGATCCTGGAAGGTGATTCATGTACTGTGCCTTGTGTCTATTTAAATACCAGGATCTTCCCTACCCTGCCTTACAATACCGACACAAATTCCTTTCAGAGCTACACTAAAATGGTGCTACCTCTTGGGCTACTGTAAGTAAGTGAAATTAAAAACTACTAAAAAAACAGCAAAGGCAAATGAATAAGAAAGCCTCAAAATCAAAAATTTCTTTTTTTTTTTCCCCATTTGCATTTAATTCAGTATTTCAAGAGCCAAAATAAAGATTTAGGGACTAAAGTTCATAGGTGGTGTAAACAATTTCCTGGCATCTCTCTTTTTTCTTCACTAGGAGAATACCTACCTTCCTGCTGAGTAGAAGAACTCTGGGGCTGATCATAGGAGAGATCCACCAACCTACTGCTGCTACTGGTTAGGTGATACAGTGCATTATTTCACTGTAGCTGAACATCTCTGCCTTTGACAGCCTGTTTTCAGCAGTCTCTTTGTACATGAGATCTTAGAAAATCTTTTCAAATCATTGTAGAAGAAGTAGGAATATGCCATGAGTGTACTTGTAGGTAAAACCGAGAAATATTCTGGTTTGATTCTGGAAGGTTGGCTACCAGCCCTGCAGCTGAAGTTTTCAAAATAAGCTTTCAAATCCTCACTAAATGCCTCTTGAAAGAGTAAACAGCCAAAGCACTTTTGAGCTTCACTTTGTGCTTCACTTGCAACAGTTATGCGATGCAGCCTCACAGCTCCCAGCCTCTAACTCTGTAACAGGTCGCCACAGCATAGTGTTACATGCTCTAACCTTGCCCTGCCATTCATGCTTAATGTGGTCACGGCTTGATTTCTTGTGGCGTGCTGGGACTCCTGGCCAGATTTCATTGCTAACAGGGGAAAAAGTCAGCCTGACAAACTGAACATTTCCAGTGCAAGCAAAGGAAGACAGAGTTGCTTTTTACTCCAAAAATATATATAGACGTGCACATATATGTGTGTATATATATAGACACACTCTCATATATATATATGTGTATAATATCTTGCTAGATGAAGGCTTCTTTATGTTGCATTTAAGACTTACAGTGTTCTGAGAGAAAAGCAACCTTTCCCCTTGTCAGAGAGCTGCAACTCAGCCAGTCAGTTCAGTAGGAGAACGCCAAGTGAGCCATTTGAGACGTGTGATCTTTCAGCTGCACAGCATCCCATTCATCATATGCTTCAGACACATAATATGTAAAGCTGGAAAAAACAGAAGCTGCANAGGCAAGAAAAATCAATTAACAGGAAAGCCCATACACGAAAAAAGGCCTGCAGAGAATCACCACCAATTGACATTTTGAATTTCCTAAAGTTACCTCCTCCCTCCTTTTGGGTAATCTTGGAACACATTCTCTGTATTAGGATGAGAGGAGTCTTCTAGTCCCCTAATTAGGCACTGATAATTTAGCAGAACACCGCAGGACTAAAAGTATACAAGGTAGCACTAATCACAAAGTTGGCTTAATATCCTTTTCTCCACACCCCTGCCCCACCAAAAATTTCAGATATGGCAAGCCTCAATGTTAGGAAAGAGGCTGCTATAGTTTGAAAATAGTTTCCATCCTGGAAGAAGGCGCACCCAACAGAATTTAAACAATGCACGCTGCAATCTCAGTTACAGCGGCATAAATTAGGATCAATTCCACTGAGGTCAGAACAGTTATATCAGTTTGAGACACNTGAGGACTGAGCCTGATTAACTGCAATAGAGTTAATTCTCGTCTACTCTCACGTAAGTCAGAGCTGACTCTGGTCCCTAGCTTTCAGATGGACTCTGTCCACATAGTGGGTCAAATCTGGCTTTGAATTTCAAAAGGATAAATGTGGAGATGCTGATTTTATTGGAGCTATTCCCAATTACAGTGGTGCAAATTTTGGCCCAGACACTATTGAGAGTCCAGGCACTGAGCAGTGGCCAGCAGTTGAGGTCCCATCACACTTTGGCCTAGGTGGACTGGAACATGCAGAGTGCAGACTGCAGAAGCGTTTCTGTGTGATTTGGTGGACCACATTTCAGAGCTGTGTTTGATCACAATTATTTCTCATGTGGAAGAAGGCAGCAATTCTAGAAATAAAGTGGACAAGTGGAACACACTTATCTACCTAGTTCCTCTCCCACCCCCAGAAATATTTTTTGACTTGTTAACTACTGGAACCCGATCCTCACGTAATACAGGAAATGTGTAACGGTGACACCAATGACCTTAGTAAAGTGCAAGCTGTGAATAACCCTGGTGAAGCTGAGCAGGCAGAAAAGACAAAAATGTTGGAGTGCTAGCTGTTTAATTCAAATGCAGGTGAATGGCTTTTAGAAATATTTAAACCAGTTGAAGTATACTTAACCCAATCTTCATTAATGGGAAAAAGGAAAGAAATAAGAAAGGCAATAAAACATAAGAAGTGCAATGACTGCATATACAAACAAGAACAGCAAAGACCCTTCCTTCAGTGGCAGGAGCAGCAACATGGGCAGTGGCAGAAAGGCAGAGCTTAGCAAAAGGCCACAGAAACCCTGGTGCAAGCCGTTAAGATTTACATGGGCACTCAGGAGGAGGAAGACTGTCCTGCTGGATGGAGAGGAGGAAGCAGCACAGCTCAGGGTGCTGGGGTCTGTCTGCCCCCTCTTCTCCCAGAGGAGGGAAGGCTGCCGCTGTCCTGCAGCAGCTCCACGCAGCTGGGTGGTCTCCATTAGGGCAGCAATTATGAGGAGAGTGAGAAATGTAGCTGTATAGGATCAATTACCTATTAAGCATTCTCTCCCATTATTTAAGGTTGAACTGATGCAGAGCTTAATGAATCACTGCTTTCTAACGAATAATAAATATAGCACACAAACGAATTTCAGAGGGAGTGAGACCCTTCCTGAATTTGAATGAAATTTAGCAAATAGTCCCAGATGAAACAATGCAGAGAAAAAAATCAAAATGCCAAAACAGTTCATTTTACTATTTTCAAAATGGAGTGTTTCATTCTAGAACTGCCAAAACACTTCCAAAAACTTTCAAAACAAGGCTTTTTAGCTGTCCATTTTAAAATTGGCCTAAATTTGAAAAGAAAAACCTTTAAAACGTGTGAAACAGCCCAAGACCAAAAATGAAGCTGTTCCTTTGGAGCTGAACGAAATATGTTGGATTGAACAAAAGTGATACTTTTCCTGATTATTTTTTTTATCAACATTTTTTAAAAGCTTAATTTGACCAAAGCCAAGAAACAATTCTGAAAAACAAGACGTTGTTAGACAGAACCATTGACTAAAAATTCATGCATTACCAAGCTTCAGTTCTAGGTGATCTGCCCAATTAATGCCTCTTTGAGTTTTAACAGAGCAGAGTCAGGCCCATCACTTTCCAAAAACTATTTGCGCATATTGATTTATTTTTCATTTTGAGCACCAGTCAGAAACACTTTCTCTAGCCGTGCAAATGGGAGCGTTAGGCACCTGAAGACATCGCTAGTCTGTATGGCGCTGTGTCAGAACCAGCGTCCTGCTCAGCCCGATCCTGGAGCTCGTTGTCAGCCCAAGCTCCCTGAGCATCCCTCCTGCCCCAGCTTGCTTGTGCTCTGGCACTGGCCTGGCGGGAGGAGTGGGGGAGAAGTTAGCCCACGTCCACACTCCACTTCACAGGCAGCATTGCTGTCGTGTGCTGCAGCCATTTGGCTGCAGGAGCTCCTGTCTCCGCTCGAACTCGGCCACGTAAGGCAGCAGAGATGTTGCAGCTGTGAGCCCCCTCGCAGAGAGCATGGAGATGAAGCACCAAACTGCCATCCTCCCGAGAGGTGCGATGGCAGCACTCCAAATCAATGCTTTCAGCCAGAAGTATTTGGCTTGCAGGTGTCCAACTTTCTCATGAATAACTCTAATTTTGTACAGCAAGCAGACACTTTTTTGTGGAGCAAGTACTCTCACAAAATCCAATTTTCACATTAAGGAAAAGATGGAGATGGGAAATTTTTACCCTATAAGAAGTAGCAACATGTGTGATTTTTTTCCCCCCAAACAGTCTTTTCTGCATATCCATTCACCTGCCATGTTACAGAAAATGTCACTGGCTCCGAGCCCAAAACATTGCCCACTTTCCCAAGCTCTACCAATGGATTTATTACAGAATCACAGAATCACAGAATGTTAGGGGTTGGAAGGGACCTCTGTGGGTCATCCAGTCCAACCCTCCCACCGAAGCAGGGTCACCTACAGCAGGCTGCAGAGGACATTGTCCAGGTGGGTCTAGAATATCTCCAGAGAAGGAGACTCCACAACCTCCCTGGGCAGCCTGTGCCAGTGCTCTGTCACCCTCAAAGTGAAGAAGTTCTTCCTCATGTTCAGATGGAACTTCCTGTGCCTCAGTTTGTGCCCGTTGCCCCTTGTCCTGTCCCTGGGCACCACTGAAAAGAGTCTGGCCCCATCCTCCTGACACCCACCCTTCAGATATTTATAAGCATTTACAAGGTCTCCTCACAGCCTTCTCTTCTTCAGGCTAAACAAGTCCAGCTCCCTCAGCCTCTCCTCGTAGGAGAGATGTTCCAGTCCCCTCACCATCCTTGTAGCCCTCCTTAGGACTCTCTCCAGTAGCTCCTCATCTTTCTTGAACTGGGGAGCCCAGAACTGGACAGAATACTCCAGATGGGGCCTCACTAGGGCAGTGTAGAGGGGAAGAAGAACCTCCCTCGACCTGCTGGCCACACTCCTCCTAATGCACCCCAGGATGCCATTGGCCTTCTTGGCAGCCAGGGCACACTGCTGGCTCATG
>Ga0065711_1030402_pt1 | contig 32629 bp, 19 predicted proteins | sample Hoacrofraction12_FD_59098 | JGI IMG/M metagenome (GOLD analysis project Ga0065711, IMG submission 59098) | Hoatzin crop microbial communities from Cojedes, Venezuela - Epithelial fraction 12 v2 (version 2) | ecosystem: Host-associated > Birds > Digestive system > Esophagus > Crop | place...
GCAGGGTGGGGGTCAGGAGGACGGGGCCAGACTCTTTCCAGTGGTGCCCAGTGACAGGACAAGGGGCAACGGGCACAAACTGAAGCAGAGGAAGCTCCAGCTGAACCTGAGGAAGAACTTCTTCTCTCTGAGGGTGACGGAGCACTGGAACAGGCTGCCCAGAGGGGCTGTGGAGTCTCCTTCTCTGGAGATATTCAAGCCCCACCTGGCCGCGGTGCTGTGCAGCCTGCTGTGGGTGACCCTGCTTGGGCAGGGGGTTGGGCTGGGTGACCCCCAGAGGTCCCTTCCAACCCCTAACATGGTGTGTTTCTGTGATTCTTGTGAAGCTGGAGCGCAAACGAAGAACATGAGAGGGAGGTGTCACAGAAACAGATGCTATTATCATCAGAAAGAATTTCACACTTCAAATATAGCAGCAGTAAAACTAAAGCCCAATGGGATGCAAAACTGTTGGTGTTGTGCCCTGCTTTCCTCCCTTCAGCCCTCCATTCCTTGCTTGCTTCTGTGTCCAAGATACCTAAGTCTATACAGGTTTGCTATATAGGAGGGAAAATAGATGCTGGTCAGGATTAATCAAAAGGCTTATGTTTCAAGGTTTTCAAGACAGGATCCTGCTAAAGGCAATGGAGTTTGTTCCTGTGCCCCACTTAAGAAGGGGAATGCAAAGGGGTAGCTGTGTTACTTGCTAGTATATGTGGGGGTTTTCTAAGGAACGTTACCTGTAGATACTTGAGAATATCTGCAGGGGGAAAAAAAGATGTGGAAAAGAGTTTTAAGAAAGATGAGGGATTTTTGATTCCTCTACAGAAAACACTCCCAGATTAATTCCATTAATGGTACTTGCTTTCAAGATTGGCCTTGATTTTCTTTCTGACCCAGTTCTGCTGGCCAGGTTTACTAGGACACAATCCTGGAGGATCCTGAACTTTACTAGCAGCCAAAGATCTGTCACAAAGCAAGGCAGGCATTTGAGCATCATTGATTCAGACCTTTGTGGGTGTAAATCAGCAGAACATTTTGGAGAAGACAGAGATATTCAGCTGGTATCTATCAGCTTAGTCCTTTTGAGGTCAGTGGAGGTAAAGTGATTTAGTTTAGCTGAAAATCTGGCCTGAGGTATTGTTTAAGAGTTATGGGAAACAGAGACAGCTCTGAGACTGGGCTGCAGGCTTGGTCAAACCCGTGGGCTTAAAGAAAGAGAACAAAAAAGGCATCAGACAGTCTAAGAGATGGTTGTTGACAGCTGTCCAGGGGGAGTTTCTTCTTCTTAGAAATGAATAGGCCATGTTTTTGGCAACTTTTCTGGGAAAAAGATATGGACCACCTCTCTTTTTAATGGAGCAGAGGAGTGATAAAGGAACTGCTGTGTGACTGGTTAAAGAGACTAAATCAATTCCTGATTTTTGGCAAATGGAGAAGCCAGTTCATGGACCTTGGACACACTTCAAATACTCTGCTGTGCAACGCATCTGGGTCCAGAACTGCTAGGTCCTGGCCTAGTGATGAACTCAGTAGGGCTTATCTGAGTGAGTGTACCCCTGTGAAAATCGTTAAAGGGCTGGTGTCTAATTTTGTACAGCAGGTCTTGGCTTTATTCAGGGTACAGCAAGACCATGTAACAAGCAGAAAAGCCCATGTTTTTGACTCAAATTTGAAAGCATTCATAGAGTTTCAGAAGTTTTCTCTCACTTTTTAGCTACTTACAAGTTGGGTAAGACCCCTCCCTTCTTAAGATAGGTCCTCATGGAGCTATTTCCATTTTCCTCCTCATTCAGGCTGAGAACGGCTTGAATCTTTAAGTTTCAAGATCCATGTGAAGGTACTAAGTAAGTATATAGTCTAAGCTAGGCTCCGTTCTAACCAATAGAAATGTTTCAGCACTTGACAGAGATATTTCCAAAGCTGAAGCAGGTTGTTAATATATCTTCTTTTGCTTGGACACTGAGATAATATTGCATTTAATGTGTGGCCGTGCAAGAGTTAACTGTGTTCGTCGCCACCAAGTCTAACATGTCATCTTTTATTCTACGCAGCACATTGCTTTTCCAGGTAGAAATTCTGTTCTCAGATGTGCTTTTATCTGAGTTATTTCAAAAACAAAGCCAAAATGTCTGGCAGAGGTCACCTTGACTGATTTGAGTTTTACCTCTTCCACACTGCATGGCATGAGCTTTGCCTGATGAAATAGGCCACTCCAACTGAATTATGCCAGAGTCTGTTAAAGGAGCAATGTCCTGCATCTGCATTTTCCAGCCTGACATAACAAGAAGTGACAATTCAAATTAATATCATTTAGAATTGCAGGTCCTTATGACAAAGTTATTTACCAAAGCAACTAGCAACACACAGAGTTCAAGTAATTTCTGAGGTGCAATGGGCTGCCACGTAAACATGTGTCTCCTCTTGTAGCACCCTTGTGGCATATTCAGCACTCTGGTCTGGTGATGGTGAATGCATTTTGCACCAGGTCCTAGAACTCAAAATGCTAGTTTTCATTTGAATGAATTTTATCTGGGCAAAAGAAACAATTCTATGCCTTCATGGGACTGGGAGAGGTTTCCTTTTTTCGATTTGACTCTGAGTAGTGAAAGCGTTATGGACCTGGACTTTGTTAAGTAGAAATGAAGAGCAGGAATTGATATTAATTATGAGCAAAACCAAAGAAATAATCGTAAAGAGGAAAAGCCTTACTGGCATTCTTTTTTTCTTTAAATAATCCCGCCTCCTTTTCCCAACAGAAGCAAGCAATCAAAAGAATTGAAGAATTTGTATGCCAGAGAATGACAAAGTAATATCATTACAACATCTTTTTTTAATACTGTGAAGTGTTATCTTATTAATTTGGATTCATTTGGCAGGTTATTAGAATATCTCCTGGTATTGACTAAACATCAATTTATTGACATTTGTGCCACTCATATATACAATAGATCATTATGGTCATGTCTTTTGGGATTGCAATGCCTTACCTGATATTTCATCAAAATCTTTGATGTCAAGTCAGCCTACCACAAATTCAACACCATCCAGTGCCAGAGTGTCCAGCGCTGCCCTGAACCCATTCCCTTCTAAACAGACTACCACAGCAAAAGGCTTTGTTGGCTTTTTCCTAGGCCAAAAATATGTCCCTCCTATTTTGTTTCATCAGCTTAAATAGTTTCTATCCAGTTCGTCCACTGCGGACCCCAATTGCTTCCTACTTATACCATGGCAGAATCTTCATGAAGATTGTCTGATGGGACATCACAGATATTCATGCTGTTTCACATTTTAGTCTCTGTGAAGCAATGGCAAATCTTAGGACTTCAAATACATGGAGATATGGCTCTGTACAGCTTCATGTCCCTTGTGAGCCTGCCATCGCTTTCTCAGGCACTTTTGTTCCCTTTCATCTTCTGTTGAACAAGTTTCAAGAGATGTCATGCTTCAGTAGAAGTATTCAGTAATTTAACAGTGATAAATGCAGATCAGAATTTTGTTCTGCATCAGGCATAAAGAGGAGTATTTTCTCCCAGAATTTCTTTTTCTCTTAACAATAGAATTTTTCTCCTTTATTCATAGTTATTTAGTTTCACTGGGACTTATTCATAAACCCAAGGTTCTAGTGCATTTTTCCGTCCTTCCGTCCTTCCGTCCTTCCGTCCTTCCGTCCTTCCGTCCTGTTTTTATTTCTTTGGTTCTTTTTCTTCTCCTCACAAGAACCAGTGATCTTATTGACATTGTTGATTTTTCTGCTCTTGCTGTGATTCCCAGGGCAAGAAAGTCATCAAACTCCTTTTTAGAATCTGCCCTTTGGTAATAGGAACCCTTCAAAAAGCGTCAGTCATCAAGTAGCATTCCACAGTCGGTTGGGAAATTCACTGTTCTCAGAGAAATATCCTCAAATCCTTCCACAATTACTTTGATCTTTTTGCACTTCTGACAATTACTCTCTGTGAGCAGATCAAGATCTGAACAGGTTATTAGTGTTATTCCTCAACTCTTGTTATCCATTTTATAATTGATTTCAGCATTTACCTTATGTACTCCTCGTATTGATTTTAACTGAGATTTGGAAACACTGAATTTTATCCATTAAGTTTCAACAACATGTGGCCTTAGGTTTCTTTTAACAGTAGCATCACTGTTTCTGGCACCTCCGTAGCTCCTGTCAATCTGTTCAGCTTAAAAGCCCCATCTATTTCCAGTCTCCCGCAGTGCCATGTGTTGTACCTACAAAACTTTTTATAGCTCCTTTCTTCCCCTGTGCACATTTTTGTGATGCTTTTTATTTCTGGCACTATGCAGTTCAGTTATCACCTAGAGCCAAGGAAGCTAACAGCACTTTGGTGCGTTCATTGCCAGAGTTTTGAGAGAAAATAAAAGCTTTTGTATAACATAATGGAGTAGCTGATTCCAAATGACTCATACTAAACTGAGGTAAAGACTGCACCACACACAGATGATCTAAAAATAATGACCATGAGAATCTCCAGCAAATCAGTCACGCAATTTCCACTGTCAGTTCCTGGGGCCTCAAAACATTGGCCTGGAGAGTGTAAAAATGGTCCAGGCTCATTGAAAGTACTTTATAAGGTCAGACTTCAAACAGACAAGCTCGCTTGTATCACTGTTACCTCTCTGAACAGTTTCCGATTGCGCAGACACAAGCACAAGCAGTGTTGGGTTTTTGGACCAAAAATCCTGGTCACAGCATTGCCATGGATAGCTGCTGGTCCATCTACTCCTGTCTCCCCAGAGCTGTACTGAAGAGGTCCCCTTCTGAATGGCGTCACCTGACTGTGCATTTTGGCACATGCTAGACTTTATCAAGTCACTCGGTAGGAGTCGGGGCTTCCCCTTCCTCCATCTCAAGACCATTTCGCGCAAGACTTTTGGACAGATCTTTCAACTGTGGTCCTAACACTCCTGGTGCATGCTGTGGGCCATGTAGATGATGGTCAATAGCTCCCTGCTATGTTCCTTGAATTCTTCTGGTCAGGTGGACACCCCATTTCATGACAAGGCTATCCCACATTTTCTGAAATTCCTGTTCACCTGACCTCTCCTTGATCCTACCAAAATGAGTACAGCATAGAAGAGGCTGAAAGAGACTCTCTGCCTTTTGGGGGGGGGGTCTCATCCGTATTATTTTGAGGTACAGGAACTCAGCAGGCGACAGGACAGCCTCTGCCCTCACCCACAGGGAGAGAAGATCCTTTTTGTGCTTTCAAATAACACCATCAGTAATTCAAGCTCCATGCCCCTCTCTTGCTTAATTTCTCTCTAACAGGGGCTCTGAAATCTGTCCAGAAATCTGCCTTCAGGTTCCTATCTACATTGTTTTAATGGATTGCTGAGTTTTTGATTTATTATCCCAAATGTCTGGCCAATGTAAATGTTTCCTTTCCTTAAAGCCAGCAAAGATTTGTAATATGCCTACAAATAATACTCCAATCTGACCACATCAATGAGATGTCAGTAAATTACACAGAGGCACACACAATCCACTCACTGGTATATGTTGTTGTGCATAATTCTGTGTTGCTCATATAACTCACAATCCTGCTTGTATCTCCGCCTGAAAAAGGCCGTACCATTCAAGCACTTCTCCCCCTTTTAGTGATGAATGCCAACACTTATTAGTCCTTCTTCTACAATTTCTACAACTCAGGCACATAGAATTTATCTCATCTGGTGATAGAAAAAGGTTGTCATCATCAGGAACATGCATTCTCCTTTTTGGGGATAATGTATTTGGCATCAACAAAAGGCTATCTCCTCAGTGCTCACTTTTGCAGCTGGCTTATTTCCTGAGAAATATTTTTATGGAAAAGTTTACAGGAATTTCTTGCTCCTTGATGGTTCTTCAATATTTTCTGCAGAAGCTGATCTTCTCACAGGGTGCTAAGCATCTACCACCGAAATCCTTTTAAACTTATTTTGGGGAGAAGAGGGTTGTACTTGTCAGTGCTTGCAATGACCTTCATTTCAAGGCAGAATTGGCAGTGAATGTGGAAATTCACAAATACAAAATTGGTTAATCCTAAGTTTCCTCAAATCCTGGACTCTAGAGTTTGGTGAGTACATAGCCGCTCCCCCAACCTTCAGTTCATTTTTTAAAAAACCATCCTCCTTTTAGCTAAAAAGATTTTTCACTTTTCAAGGATTCAAGGAAAATGCCTGAAAATTTGTCATTATTGGTCTTACGAGTCAAAAACCCTAGCTGACTGAAAATTGCTCCACACATACAAAAACAAAGCCATTTTATGCGCAGTGGAAACCAGGATGTCTGCTCTGCAGTGTGTTTCCAGGCTTGTTGATTTTTTTTCACTGAATCCTGCAGGAGATTGTGGGTGAACTTCTACCACACAGAACACCAGAGGCTCCTCTGGGGTTGGAATTAGATTCTTCCAACCAAGAAGACCAATTTATCTTAGTTGGAGCCTCCATAAATCTTATTCCCTGTGATGTTGCTGGTCATTAATAAACTTGGAGCTCTCATCACCACTTTTCTCTAGACAGGAGAAGCTGTCAAGCCTCTTGGCCTTATTCGGATGTTGATTTTCATTAAGCCCTGTAGAAACTTGTGGTAGTTTATCTCAAGCTTAGCTGCTGTTGGCACACAGGGTGTAGGCTGTGAGGGGTTGCAGCAAGGCGACAGAGAGGTGTTCCTACATGCATCAAGTCACAGTCAAGACCACCTACCCTCATGTCCTTAGAAAACCAGACAGAAAGCAAACTCAACAAAGCTGAGAGTTCACGTCATGTGAAATCAGCTCCCAAAAGGCCAAGGACACAGTTTGAGTTCTCTGTGGCTGAGTGCAACTGGCTTTAATCATTGCAAGGCTGTTTGTCTCTATGCAAGCATCAGTTTCGTTCAGCAGGTGCCTTGCAGCAGTTTTGCTCCTGCAGGAGGAAGCAGATGAACAGATCTAAGCAGATGAGTTCAGATCATAGTTCTGTGGCTTGGGCTCTTCTCCAGTTATTATCTTTTCTCAGACAGGGGTTTTCTGAAGCCACAAAGGGGATCCCATCCAGACCCAGACTGTGAATGCAGGCATTTCCATGTTCAGGCAACCAGATAGCATTCTTTCAGTGCAGAGCTAAGAAAACAGGACGATATTGCAGCAGGAATGTTTTTAGATCGCTTTTGTTGCCAGCAATGGGTTAGGCTTTGTCCTGGACTGCATGTCTGTGATCCAGTGGAAGAAGAAGGGATAACATCCAAAGAATCCAGAGTGGTCTGTACAGGCTCTGGATCCATTCATCCAACAAGACAGGTGAGGATTAAGCAAAGAAGAGTGGAAAACAAGCAACCCTCACTTACCATTCCTTCCAATCTTGGCCAAAGTAGCTGGATTTGTATGTGAACAAAGGTGTAATCCCTTATTACTGATGTGGCATGCGAGTATTTTCAAAGAGCAGACCTTCTATGGTGAGAGCCTCTGTAGAACAGCACGTGGTAGGAACATGTCTGAGAAGCTGGGGGCATGTTCAGCATGTTAGGCCGTGTCATAGGGGGATTTAGGGTCTTTGCGAAGTCAGGCTGCAGATGCAAGGAAGGCCAAATGACAGGCTGTGGGTCAAAGTCAATTGTGCAATGCCGTTGTCTTTCACCACTCTAGGACTTCAGGCACCGGATCCAGTAGATCAAATTGGAATTGAACGTGTAAAATCAAGGAGTGGAAGGGAAATGCTGGTTCTGCCCTGTAAATATGTGATGTCCTAGACTAGCTACAGGAGACAGTGAGGTAGGAGCCAGTCCAGTGTCATGCTAGAAGCATGACATTTAGGAAGTCTGTTTGTCTTAGTATGACCTCCATGGAGTAAATGAAGGTGAGAAGTACAAGCTAATGCCCATGGGAAAGGGGGTTACAAGCAGGACCTGGTTAGTGTTTTAGGGCTGTCTCTGCAGCATATTTTCCCCTAGCAACTCATAATGGCTCTCCTCTTTATTTCTGGGCCAGAAGAGACTCCTAGCCCAAATCTGGTCCATTAGCACAGGGCTAGTGTGTGTCCTTTCTGGAGTTCCTCTTGTTTTGGGCTGTGCTGAAGGTCAAATTCACTGTCTCCCAGGGGAAGCCAGCTTCTGCTTTCAGTACCCTGTCCTCAATCATCCCTTTGGTTCCAACTGGTAACAAAGGTAAATGACTCATGGGGTTGTCAGTTCTTTACAGAAAACAGATTTTCTACAAGAAGTGACTCAGAGTGTCCGCCTCAACGCTGAACAATGGGGCCAGTCACCCAGCAGAGCCTCACAAAGCAAACAGCACTGAAACCAGAACCCAGTGTCCTGTCCCATGCCAGCAGAAATATTATTCCAGTGGTAGCTCTACCAGACTCTAAGGCACAATTATCAAGGACCTGATTTTAGGGGGAGCAGTTCAACTCATTTATGGCATATGTGTACTGTCAGGAACAAGGGGTAAAGTGATATAACCTCCTGCACAGTGGTTATGTGAGAACTATTGGTTTTATGTCTATATTGTCAGTTTTCTGCCATTAGTTGCAAGGCCAAATTAAATTCTGACCTCTTTAGTGACCTTCAGGTACTACTAGCCAACTTTTTTAGACCTGGACATCTAGTCCGGGCTGGATTCTCAGTGAAGGGCTCAGTTCTGCTCCTCTTACTCCTGCCATCAGGGCCTTTACTCTCCATGTACTCATATCAGTATTTCTGAACTGTGTGAGTAAGTAGCATTAGGTTCCTGCGATATTTTCTTCTATGGTCTGGTATCAGCCTTCTGTGGACAGGGCTCTGAGGTACCCATCTAGGAGTGTTCAAGGAGAGGACAGCTAGGCTACTGGTAAAGTTTCCTGATCTTTGGTTGTGGGCAATAGCTCTCTTATTCCATTTTCCCCTTACTCTGCATTTTTACAGTCCAAGATAGACCATAATTTTAGTAATTATAAGAACTAGTAATCTATGTGGGGTGTTGTGATAATGGTTTAGGAGTTGAGAATTTGAGGGCTTCAATTCTAAAAAATCTTCTCACACAAATGACTGTTTTTATTATGTTTAATTAGAAAGGACGACAGTTTACTATGTTGAAAAAAAGCCACCTACACTTTGAAGTCCCTGCTCTGTGCCTGCAATTGCTGTAATGACATAGGTACAACCCTAGCCATTTTGGGAGTGTGGTTTTATGCGTGTGCTACAAAATGCAAGTCTTGTGTCTGGGTTAAGGCACTAGAATCTGAGGCTCTCTTAAGTGGCATTCAGTAGGCTGGGAGTGTGACATCCAACTCCTCTTTATCTCCTCTGCTTTTCTGCTGTGTTGGTTAAACCTCAGTCATGTCTGCAGAGAAGACTGTACCTCAAGTGTATGTCTAGTTCTGTTTGCTAGGCAACCCATGTAGTGCTATATTGAGTCTGAAAATGGATACATCCCTCATCCCAGAGGAATCTCTTTTCTCTAGTACATCATCAATGTCCATGAAAATCAACAGTAAGACTTGCATTAGTTACAATGGATCAAGCTGATACTAGGTGACCCTAGCTGTGAAGCAGTACTGCTGTTTTTGTGATTTCCTTCCTTTCCCCTTTCCCCTTTCCGCTTTCCCCTTGCCTTCTATCTTCTTTAACTTTCACCCCACCCATCTTCTCACATATTCCAGTTACCTCCTGGCCTTACAGACAGCCAGGACTTCAAACCATGGCTTAGTCTCCCATAATTCAAGTCTGTAATTCTGCACCTTCAAGAGGCTTTAGTCTAGTTCACCTTAGGTTTTGTGAAAATGTTATTAATTTCCTGATAATATAGATGCTGCCACTGCTCACTGCTGACTTTCCAAGCAGAGCAAGGTACTGATCTGTAGAGAGCTGAGTACCAGGACCTCTGGTACTGCACAATACGATTGTTCATTTACCACCTGCTTCAGAGGATGCTTTTAATCCCGTCTCTTAAACTACCTTGATTCAGTTTTGTTCAGCCACTCAGCTCAATTTGTGATTTGCAACTCAGAATTCTTTCTTGGTGAAAACCAGCAAGCAGTAGGAAAATCTCCAGCATAATCCAGTAGTAAACTCGATATGAACTACTGCTTCCTATGGATGGATTTTAGTTTTCCTTAAAAACTTATTCTTTCGCATGAATCATATGTTATGGCAGCCCATTAGGAAACACAGACCTACCCTCTGTCTAGCCTGCATCCACTCTCCAGCTGCCTTTCTTAACCATGCATCAGTTCTCCCCTTTCCTACCCAGTTATTACTTTGTCACACTTTGAGGTGTCCAGGTACACACAGTTAATTACATCAGACACCCTCAGACCTTCTGTCTCATTGGCACAGATGCGCTGTATGTGTTAGACAGTTAGGTCATGGCATTTTTGTGTTGATCAGTATTGAACTCCCAGGTTTCTAGTCTTTCAAGCTTATGCAGAGTTCCACCATCATCTTCACCCTGGCTCAGGGAGACTTTGGGCAGTAATAAGCATTGCTCAATATTTTCATTCCTCCAGACATTCAGGATGGACAAGTGAAGCCAGTCGGATGAAAAAGTTACCTTCAAGGTCTTGAGACATGAATTACTTCTTCCAGGCTTACAAGCTATTGAAGAGACAACAGGGAGTGGTTACGGTGCCATTAAAATGTGCTGATACAGGTAGCACACAGTTACATTTGTTGGTCTAAAAAAGGGACTTCCTTTGGCCCCAGTTCATCATTCAGGTTCCTCTAGAGTAAATGAAGATTCATAGATTCCTTACGGAGGTTATTTTTCTCGTCTCACTGACCTTGATCTAATGTCCTGGGATGAATTGCCTTACGGATATAGCCCTGCTCATTACAATGGACATTGAGATGCATAGTTTATACTAGGTGAGAACATGCAGATGTCTAAAATTAGGCTGGAATCCCTTTGGAGGGTGAAGTGTTAGGAGTAGCTGATCCATCAAGGAATATTTCTTGCCTGAGTTTGACCGGATTATGGGACAAATCCTGACCTCATTCACAGCCTAAACAATCCCTTTTCAAGACAGAGCAGGTGCTTAGGATGGGAGAGTGAAATTTCATTGAATGTTCTCAGACTGTCATTCCAAGGATAAGGACAAATCTCTCCCTTGACATCTGCGCAACTGGTATATTTTTCAATGTGGAACACATCTTTGGAAGAATTTATGGATTTTGTAAATTTTTCTAAACAAGTTACTGAAAACTGGGTATCTTTATCATGTGTGAAGTGACTTCATCTGAACTCTTGTCCTGCCTCAAATTTCACACTGACTTTAAGCAAAATATGTCAGCTCCTTTTCTTCTCCATCCTTTTGTTTTTAGTGTCTTTTGGGATTGCAGGCTGTTTAGAACCACATGTTTTTTTCCTGACAGGTGTATCAATCTACCTGCTGAAGAGGTCAGATCTGTTCCTCTCCAGTGACTGTGGACAAGCCAGGGTCTGGCAGTCCTGGATAGAAAAGGTGGGATTCATCTCACCTAAGTTCAGTTATCTCAACATTAACAGTCCAATATCAAGCATTTACTGGTACTCCTGGGGTAGTCAACAGGATTAGACGGACTGCAGAGACTGATAGAGAGACAGAGTCAACTGGGGGAAATTAGTTTTATTTATTGCCAATCAAATCAGAGTAGGATAATGAGAAATAACAACACATCTTAAAACACCTTCTCCCACCCTTCCCTTCTTCCTGGGCTCAACTTTACTCCTGAATTCTCTTCTTCCCCCCAAGTGGTGCAGGGGGACAGGGAATGGGGGTCACAATCAGTTCATTACATGTTGTCTCTGATGCTCCTTCCTCCTCACACTCTTCCCTTGCTTCACTGTAGGGTCCCACTGACGGGAGACACTTCCACAAACTTCTCCAATACAAGTCCTTCCCACGGGATGCAGTTCATGAATTGCTCCAACTTGGCTCCCCCATGGGGTTCACAAGTCCTGTCAGCAAACCTGCTCCAGCGTGGGCTGCTCTCTCCACAGAGCCACAGCTCCCTCCAGGAGCTTGCTCCAGCGCAGGGTCTCCATGGGATCACCGCCTCCTTCCGGCATCCACCTGCTCTGGCACGGGGTCCTCCCTGGGCTGCAGGTGGAGATCTGCTCCACTGTGGACCTCCATGGGCTGCAAAGGGACAGCCTGCCTCACCATGGTCTGGTCCATGGGCTGTAGGGAACCTCTGCTCGGGTGCCTGGAACGCCTCCTCCCCTCCTTCTATACTGACCACAGTGTCTGCAGAGTTGTTTCTCTCACATATTCTCACTCCTCTATCTTACTGCATGATTTTTTCCCCTTCTTAAGTATGTTATCACAGAGGCTTTACCGCCATTGCTGATGGGCTTGGCATTGGCCAGCGGTGGGTCTGTCTTGGAGATGGCTGGCATTGGCTCCATCAGATATAGGGAAGCTTCTAGCAGCTTCTCACAAAAGCCACCCCTAGAGCCCCCCCTTGCCCCCCACGCTACTAAAACCTTGCCACACAAACCCAATACAGTGCCATAGTATCCAAGCTGCGTGCTGGGCAGATGACAAGAATGTGATCCTCACAGCTTGTACGTGGCCTGACAAATTAGGTTCTGGTCTTTAGGGAACTAAAACAGTAGTATTATTAATAGTCCTAATACAACCATTAATATGCTTCTTGTCACTTTGAGCCTACTACCAGGCTATTTCTTGAGCTCAGCAAACTAAGATATCTGGAAACAGCTATGGGACCTTACTAAGGCCCTGCATGAGCTGTTTATTACATTGAAGTTCATTATTGAAAGCAATGAGTCTCAAGGAAAGCAAAAAAATTGCTGTGGTTCTGTTCCTCATTCCCACTTCTTTCTCCTTTCTCCATCTCACGCTGTTATGGGACAAGATAAAAATAAGTGCAACTGTGTGGAATGTGGTTGGTGTGATAAGACTGCAAAAGGGAATAACTAGGAAAAGGCAAAACCTGTAACTACGGGGTTCTTTCATCCTGACGCCCGACTGAGGGGAGCTTCTATAGTTTGCTACTGGGCACTTGACGGCTGCATGAAATAAAATGTCAGCTACGATCATCTTTGGGGGGCTCTTGTAACTGCAGTAGAGGGGATGGCTTTTGGCTCGCATGGGACTCTGTGGTCTGGCTGAGCAATCAAAGAGGCTGGTAATCACCAGGCCTAGCTATCTGGGATTGCTGGGTAATGCAAAATGCCATTATTCATTCTGTTAACTGCAAATGGCCTTTATTTCCACTTAGCTAGGTAGTTTCCTCAAGACTCCAAGAATTCAAGAGGCAGACATGTTATTAAGAGTTTTAAAACATCCCCATATGCTATGAAAACCTTTGATGGGATTGAAACCCTTTGGGTTTTTTTTTTTATTCTTCCCTTTTTTTCTATTGAAGAGCAAAAACAATTAAAAGTCTAAAGCTTTTGGACAACTGTTAAGTCTTTAAGAACAATTTCTCTTCCACGGGGCATGTAAGCAGCTCGTACAAACAAGTAGTTATTTTTTAAAGAAAATATTTTAAGTTTGGGATATCAGAGGTCATCCTTCTAGGAGGAAGCCAGAACTATGACACCTGGTGAAATATACATGTGCAGCACAAAGAGAGTGGTTTTTGTAGGTGGTTTTTGTTGACCTCTCTGTGTTTTTTGTTGTTTTGGAGTTGGGCAGTTAGGGGTGAGAAGGCAACATATTTGGAGAAAATGTGGGGTTGAATGCAGCTCGCTCTATTTGAGCAATCACCACTGCTCCAGGCCAATGGGGAGCTCTGATGATGATCCTACAAATGCACTTGAGAATGATGTGCATGGCTACACCACCACCAATAACTTCCATGCCACCAATGAATTGCTACCACTTCAAGCTACTCCTCAGGACCCCAGGCCTTCGGTGTCCACAGCCTACAAGCCAAATTCTTTCCCGAGCAGCTGCAATTTTATACATTCTGCCCAAAAGCGAGATCAAAGGCTGCCAAGGTCTCCCGAGCCTCTCTGCACCCATGGTGAGAAGATTCTGTTCCTTCTCTTCTGGCACTTGGTTCTCTGGCATCTGAGCAAGTCTTTCTGTATCGGCTTTGCACAGCTGAAGGTTAGTGAAATACAGCCATGTCTTGCAGGCAAGACATAGAGACAGGATTTATTTGCAGTTACACATACATAAGAAGAGCATTAGATAAAGAAAAGCAGTATCTCCCCAGAGGCTGGAAACCCATCTACTTTAAATGTTTCTACTGATCCCCCTCCCCATTCTAGGTGTTTAACCTCTTTTCTCAGTACCTGTGCACACTCCAGCTCCAGCTTAGGCTGTTAAATTTGAGTCTCTACAGCATCCAGAAAATGAAGTCTCCTTAAAACTTGAACAAAAGCCCCAACAATTCCCCAAACTGAAGGACAGAGTTGCTGCAGAACGTGTCTAAAATAGAAGGCAAACCAGAAAAACAAAACAAAATCTGAGCCTAAAACATTAAAATGAAACAACAACCACCAAAAAATGCAGCCAGCAGCACAAAAAAGAAGCCATGCTGTGCCCTCACCAACTCCTACTCTGTAATTAAGCGAAAAAGCTGAAGGTCTGGTGTTTTTAAAACTGCTCTCTGGTTTCCTCAGGAAAGAAAAAAAGCAAAAAAATAAAAGGCAAAAAAAGCGCCTTGTGTTCTTTTTCTGAGTAAACAGTAGAATTTAAGCAGATTAATTCTCCCTGCCCAACCACAGCTGGAGGATGCTTTTCCTCTGTTATTTTTCTCCCTCTGTGACTTCTAATTTTGTCACTGGGTTGCACAGTACCTTATGAGACCAGAAATTCCTTGTGGCACACGAAAAGGATATTTCAGCTTTAGTGGATCTGTAGAAAAAGACTTGGTGTGTTGCATGAGAAACCGATCAAATTTAAGTGGTGAGGAGGAAAGCACTGTCCTTTAATCATTTCAGGGCTTCTGTTCCTGCGGCGCTGTCTGTGCTGAGGATTTTTCCTATTCAGTTGGATAAGAGTAAGGAAAAAGAAAAAAGAAAGAAATTTCTGTAGAGAGTTATTAAAACAACAACACAAGAACTTTTCCAAAGGAAAATAGGAGGGGAATGGCATTTTGTTTTGTTTGTTGAAAACTCAAACACCAGAATACTCTAATCAAGAACCAGATTTGACTGCAAAGCCTGAGGGATACTGAAGCTTAGATGTTCCCGCTCTCCTCCATGGGCTGGACCCATGAAATAGACAGCATTTCCCTTAAGTCACTACAGCTAAACATGTAAATGAAGACAGATGAATCCTGGGAAAAGTAGTTCAGCTTTGAGACCTGTCCATTGAGGAAGCTAAGAAATTTTTCCATTGCCAGACATGACTGTATGAGTCTTTCTTCATAAAGATATGTTGAAGTTTGGCCTGAATACTACTTTTTTTCATAAATTGAATGTCTGGGGGAAAAAATTCTAAATTTTGTGCTAAAAGGAGGAAGACTACCTGAAAAGAATACTGATAAAATGATTTCCTTTCATAAGAAGTGGAAAAATCTGAGGACCTGCCCATACCAGTCTTAATTATTTTAGGGATAATTTGTTTACTTTCTCCTGGAGCCACTAGTGTGATAACCAGTTACTGTGGTTATCCTTTTAAAAACATGTAGGCCAGTCTTGACTACTTGAAAAGTAAACATAACGTAAGAAAAGTGTTAGGGTAGGGGAAGAGATTGAGTATAAATTCAGAGCCTGTTGTGAGCCACTGTCATATACTGATGACTTTAGTGAAAAGCCCTAAGAAGGACTTCACTGAGCAAAGGAGACATAAAAAGGCCAGGAATGGGGAAAACACAGGGAAGCCATAGGCTAATTCAATCCCTTCTTCCGTGACTGGAGATCTGATGCTCAGCAGTTGCCCGCAAGCTAGTACCTGGTCTGCATTTCCAGTCTCAACTCACTTTGGGATTATTTTGCTTGGGCTTCAGCCACTGCAGTTTCATGGTGATGACCCTGTAAGAGTGACTGATGCTTGGAATCATAGAATCATAGAATGCTTTGGGTTGGAAGGGACCTGTAGAGGTCATTTAGCCCAACGGCCCTGCAGTGAGCAGGGACATCTTCCACTGGATCAGATTGCTCAGAGCCCCATCCAACCTGGCCTTGAATGTTTCTAGGGATGGAGCCTCCACTACTTCTCTGGGCAACCTGTTGAAGTGTTTCACCACCCTCATGGTAAAAAAAGTCTTTGTTATATCCAGCCTAAATGTAACCTCCCTTAGTTTAAAATGATTACGCTTCGCATTTGAGGTCCTACACAATAACTTTGTGCAGAATGAGAATATCAGCTAGAATCCTGCAAGATTTTGAGAGAGCAGGGACTGATCCATGGTTCCTCTTGTTATATGGAGATGTGTAGGTGAAGGCCATGGGGCTTCCCAATCTTTGCATGACCTCGCTGTATCAGAAATTATGGAAGAGAATAACTGCAGGACAAACTGCGTGTGTGGGTTACTGCTTCTTTTAAATAAACCACCTCTGTTCAGGAGGCTCACACAGAAACCTTTAAAGATGTTCCCAGGCAGCAAGGACATCTGCACAGAGCAGTCAGTTATGACATATTATCTTCTTGATCAGCATCATGGAGATTGGGATAACACCCTCAAAATAGATAAGAGTTTGGGCAGGGAAACATAAAGCGTCTTGCATAAAGAGTCACCCAGAAAGACACTAACAGAGAGGAAAAGCCCCAGGGACCTTCCTGTTGACCTGGTGCATCTCTAAAGAAGCATTCTGGATTTATACGGATGTCAGTAAGATAAGTATCTAGCTTCAAAAGCTCAGCATCTTGCTCGTGTGAGTCATGTTTTATTTTAAAAACTGATTTTTTTTCAACAGCTGTGTCAATACATCAAAACAAGTCTGTTTCTCATGATCCCAACACCTGCTAGAGGACATTGAGAAACAACAGTGGAACCAGGAAAACATTACTTACATTCTGCAAAAATGTAGCAATATGCCATCAGTACATTGCAGAAGAATAAAGCTATAGCATTAATGAAAAAATACCTTTCTCCAATCAAACATCAGAGCTGTTTTCATTGTCAGCTTTTGGAAAACAAAAGAAATATCGGAAAAAAAGGGACAAGTGTATAATTGAATGAAGGCTGGAAATTTCCACGTAGAAGTCTATAAAACCCAAAATTTTCTCATTAAAAATTTCATTTATGGTATACTACTCTACCTTTTTTAAAATTGGCTCTGCTTCTATTCCCATAGGAGGAAAGTCATCATAAATATATGTGTGTATCTGTAGATGGGGTATATACATATATAGACAGATAAACAGAGATCACTTGTCTTTGACAGTACTAGCATATGCACTTAGATACACAGAAATATACAGTTATGTACATATGTGTATATACCTGTGTTCATTCGTATATGTGCCTGTATATGCAAATGATTTTAGTTCGATGAACTCCAGATGTGTTCTCATCCTGACGAGAAGCGATATAAAACGTATATTGAAAGGCTAGACATACTATAAGGACCAGGGTAAATCAGTACAGTATCACTTGAGCAAATATGGTACTATTACTTTAACACCAGTTTTGTGGACAGAAGTAGGTATGGACATGCATCAATCTGTGCATGCTCTTCTGCATCAGACCACTTAAACACACAAGCATTACTGCATACTTTTTTACTACATATTTGCTAGGTGTGCTTGCATACACATTTTTGTGCGTGACAAGATATTCCTGTTTGGCTGAAGGTCTTTGTGGAACTGTACTACTGGACCAAATTCCCTGTTCTTTATGCAGGCTCTCACCCAGGCCATCATCACGTATCATAGCATCATAGATTCGTGGAATGGTTTGGGTTGGAAGGGACCATTAAGATCATCTAGTTCCAACACCCCTGCCATGGGCAGGGATATCTTCCACTAGATGAGGGTGCTCAAAGCCCCATCCAACCTGGCCTTGAACACTTCCAGGGATGGGGCATCCACAGCTTCTCTGGGCAGTCTGTACCAGTGCCTCACCACCCTCGTAGTAAAGCATTTCTTTCTTATATCTAATCTAAATCTGCCCTCTTTCAGTTTAAAGCCATTACCCCTTGTCCTATCACTCCATGCCCTTGTCAAAAGTCCCTCTCCAGCTTTATGGTAGGCCCTGTACCTCAAGTGCAGCTGGAAGAAGCTCTGCAATAGCTGGTGTGAGACAGCCTGAGCCCTGAATTAGACCTCTTCCAGGCTTGACAAAAGCACCAAAACAAGGCTTTGGAGAGGCCTTCTGCCCTTTACCGTCATCAGCATCCTATAGAGGGGGGCCCATTTTCCTCTCTCTTAGACAACTACAGCTTCAGATGTGTCATTGTGGGACTGAGAAAGGCATGTAAAGAGTGAGCTGAATCAGAGCAGACCTTTTTCAGAAGACAACATTGCATTGCTCACTGGGTCTTGGAAGTGCAAGAGAGGCCAGGCTTTTTGTTAAAACCATCTCCAAAGTGCAACTTGCGCTTGTAGAAGCCACGTCTTTCCTGTATCTGTCTCCTTCAGTGGAACAGAGCACACACACAGGGTCCATCTGCTTCAGCTCTGCAGAGCTGGCACAGCTGCGCCCTTATCTTCTGCATCAGCATCCCAGACCTTTTACTGCTGACAAAAGAGAAATATTTACGCAAGAAGGCTGTGGGAACACAGCATTCTTACTGGCACATTCTCCCATGCCTTGTTTTCAGTCACAGATACATAACAGCATGGACAGCTTGTCTGCATCGTGCAGGCAATAGTTAAAAATATAAGATTCTCTGGACAGAGAAGGTCAGACCCTGGGTTGCTAATCATAGCTGACATAATGAACTGGAGGATACATTCCAGTAAACTTGTTATGTACTCAGATCCCAGATCCCAGCTGTAAGTCCTAGTCCTGGGCAAACAGTGTGAACGGTGCATTGCTTAGCAGCTGGCATTAATTGGAGCAGCAATGTTAAGTCACGTTACATTATTTTAGTTTGACTGTGATTTCAGCCTGGTTAGCACAGATTTTAATTTCCTTCTCAACCTGAATTAATAACCCCTAAGGCTTATATCTATATCATCATTTAAAAGTGTTTAATGAGACCTGATTTTTAGAAAGTTCTGAAAATTTGTCATCAGAAAAATAACAGCCTTTCAAGTGTTGCCTAGCGGAACATCAATAAGAAAGAGTAAGTAACCACTAGAAAATCTGTCTGAAGTTTTTCTTCCTCTGCTATCAACGAGTGGGTTGTGGTTTCTGACAATCTATTTGTTATACCAAGTTTACTCTCTGGAGTCACTGCAGTCTCTTGAAATTTGACTCCTGCTGCTGCTGTGGTTGTTAAATAAACTACGAAGAATTATTCTTGTTTTCCTTATTTCATGAGCTTATGGATTTGTCCAAAGTGAACACTTGGGAATGCAGATTTAAGCCTGGAGTTGTCTAATAATCACAGAATCTGCTGTCTGTGGAGGGAATCACTTGAGTACTCACTCCAATGTCCTTTCTAGATCACTAGAAACAGTAAGTGAGTTTTATATTATTACTTGATAATTTTTTTAAAAGTTTATATTTTATTTCTTTTTACTGGTCTTCGTATCAGAGTTATTTTAGTTAAGGAGCTTCTGAGTATTTGCACATAAAAGAGAGCTTAGATTTGTAATGAAATTGGTGTTGGAATCATCACAGCTCCTCACTCATAAGGCACATTTGAACTCGGGACATGTCTGTACCATGAATGTATAATTAAATGAGACATCTGTAAGTGTCTGAGCTCTGGAACTGGTCCAGAGATGCCTGTGCTGACTCCACAGTCGATCACATCGCTCCAGGAGCAATATAAACAGCTGGTACAGCATGGTGTGCATGTCACCCCAGACTTCCAGGTCCAGGCTTGCTAGCTTGCATGGTCCCAGGCTCTGATGTGTGGGTCTTTGCTAGTCTGGTGATATTTGCATCACACTCTTTGCTCATGCCTTAGGTATAAACGTGTCCTAATGGCATAATATGGCTTTTGCTGAATGCAGCGTGAATCTTTCCATGAATTTCAGCAGGAAAGTGCAGGTGTCTATGGCAAAGCCTTACTAAATGTCCCTAGAAGCTCTGTATTGTACCTGATTCCCTACTGCAAGGAGGGGTGAGATTTTTTAAAAAAATTTTGCTTTTTTTTTTTTTTGCTGTCTTCTGTAAACCAAATATTTTAGTGACACTTTAGTAACACTTGTTCCAGACTTTCCACGGGCTGGGGTGGGGGTAATTTTTCTCATTTTTGTATGGAAACTAAGATGAAAGCAAAATCAGATTAGATTAACCTTGTCAGCCAGAAGCTGATTATCAAGGAACCCACAGGCAATTTAGAGGCATAGGATGAATTCTGCATCCGCCTTTTATAGCCTTTGTGATTGTTTCAACTCAACTATGAGCACTATTGAATCTCCCCTGCAACATGGTTTCATTTAGTGGATACAACCCATCATTTGTTAGAATCACAGAATCACAGAATGGTGGGGTTGGAAGGGACCTCTGGGGATCACCCAGTCCAACTCCCCTGCTGAAGCAGGGTCACCCACAGCAGGCTGCACAGGACCTTGTCCAGGAGGGTTTTGAATATCTCCAGAGAAGGAGACTCCACAACCTCCCTGGGCCGCCTGTTCAGTGCTCCGTCACCCTCAGAGGGAAGAGATCTTCCTCATGTTCAACTGGAACTTCCTCTGCTTCAGTTTGTGCCCGTTGCCCCTTGTCCTGTCGCTGGGCACTACTGGAAAGTGTCTGGCCCCATCCTCCTGACCCCCACCCTGCAAATATTTAGAGGCATTTTGAAGGTCCCTTCTCAGCCTTCTGTTCTCCAGGCTGAACAAGCCCAGCTCCCTCAGCCTTTCCTTGTAGGAGAGATGCTCCAGTCCCCTCATCGTCCTCGTAGGCCTGCGCTGGGCTCTCTCCAGTAGAAGAGGGGTTGAACATGGGTGTTGTGCAACACCAGAGTATTTTCTGTTAACTCCCTTTGGTTGTTTGTGAATGCGTGTAGGAAAGCAATATTTTCTTGAACTCTGCCTTCACTCTGGTTTCTGTCCAAACAGAATGGTCTCTGCCTTTCTGGGAAAAAATAGGTTGTGCAGAGGGGCATTCTGAGTGTACATGCCCTCTGTACTTGAGACTGGTGTCCTTGCACCCAGCAGACAGCAGTGGCAGTAATGACAGAGCAAAGCAGCTGCACTGCCCTCCCTGTACTGTATTATAAACATTTAAATATTTAGTGAAGGATTTCAAAAGGTTTTCTCAGAAGCACCTCTCTCCATATTAATAACACCTTCTTCTTTACCTTCAGCCTCATTAGGTCTTCTGTATTCACTTGATTCAAAATCACTAGTTAACAAAACCTTTAATGGGTGTAGAATTGGATGGCTGGGTAAGAATACAGTAAACACATTTTCCTTAGACTTCATCCTCGACCTCATTAATGATTGAGAAATCTCCTTGAATTCCTTCTTGTCCAAAGTCTGGGAAGAGTGGAGCAGAACAAGGAAGGAATGGGTCGGGCAATGGTTTGGTCATTGGGCATCAACTACTGCTGATGTGCTGAGCAGTGTTATCTCCTTATTTTAATGTCTTACCTTAGATGTCAGCTGTGTGCTCTTGAAGATAAGGACTGTGTCATGATATTCTTTTGAGCTCATTTTAACTAGACCAGATAATTGGTGTTTATAAGGAGTCCTTTAAGGGACTGAAGTGAATGGCCAAATGAGAAAAAACCAGAAGATTTTTCTCCCGGTCTGATCTCCTAGGGCACCCTGGCAACCACCTAGGACAAAAGATTTCTTGTGCCAGGTCTTTTCCCGTCCGTGAAATTCGTCAGGGATTTCATTAGCGACCTGGAGGTGGTCCCTAAAGATGGCAGTCTGTGCCAATGCACCTCTAGCCCTGTCTCTCAGCGTTACCATTTACAGAAGTCAGCTGTCCCTAATCCTTGAGGATCACGCCTCAAAATATATTGACATTGAAGAGGAAATTCACTCCTAAATATACAGTGAGGTTTTTTTCTCTTCCTTCCTTATGTGCAAACCACTTTTCTGATGATTAAAACAATCACTTTGTTCTATACTTTTTCTGCTTGAAGCAGTAATATGTAGTGAAGCATAACTGGCACAGTAGTAATGTGTAAGGCAGGAAACATTAACCTCCAGTGGCAAGCAGGAATACTTTTTCCAGTCTGGGTTACCTGATCACAATCACAGAGTGTTAAGGCTTTAACAAAACACAAGGAAATATTGACATAGCAAAATGGGGAATAAGCCTTACACTTATCACGCCTTGATTATTCTGTAGTACAAATCATAACTTACAGTTTACTGAAGTAATTGTTTCCATCTGGAGAATCAATATAGTGGCTCGGCACCTCTTGATTTCCTCTGCCTGAATCAGGCGTTAAACACTGTAAAGACTCTAGGAACTGCTTGATACAAAGACAAAAATCGGGATGCCAAAAGAGGAGTGGATGAATCCTAGCAGATCATGCCTAAGGAACACTTGGTAGGTTCACATCTTGACTGTATGACTGGTACATAGTGCAAACTTGGAGACGATTCTTCTTACTTAATTTCTATTTCCTTTGGCAAGAATAAATCATTGATCTGGAATCTTTGATTAATTCAGGTCTGAGCCAATGGAAATCTCTGTGTTAGACATAGAGCCTATTGCTGTGCAGAAGAGAAAAAAGCAATTGTAACTTGCCTAAATCCGATTTTTAACTGATTATTCAATTTCTAGTGTTGTTCAAAGTCTGTTTATGTGAACCTCTGAGCTGATATTTTGTGACTGGTCATGTAAAACCGTCAACTTTGTTCTATGTGCAAGAGATTTTTTCTGTAGCTTAAATAGCACACTGCCTGGAATGAGTTTCCACTTTACTACTATGCGCTGTTAATGCTACTGAAACCTTCAGTGTTTGTAATATTCCCCTTCACTACACCACAGCCATTCAAAAAGTCATAAGCAGGGCTTCTCTACATTTACAAATATATGCTGTAAAGCAGATTTGTACAGGACAGATTTGAGCTTTCTGAGAAAATATCTTCAAATCCCATCTGAATATCACCACTGAGAAGAAAAGAAGAGGGAATAGCCAGGGAAAAACAGATTTAAAGTAGGTCTGGCTGTAAACAGTGACAACAGAATTCATAAATAAGCAGAGTACTCAACTAATACTAACATTTGGTCACCGATGCAAAAATCAGTAATCAAATCAACAAGAACAATAATGAAAATTATTCCTGGGGTGGTTATCAGTGTATGGTTTTGCAATGGACTGATGCTGCTGGTTTTGCATGGCTGAAATGGAGTTTGCAGCCAATCTGGAGGCCAGGAACAAGAACCAGATCAGTGAAATGGAGCTACTTCTTCCAGTAACCGATACCAGTGACCTCAGTTTGTACCTTTACCTATTCCTGCACTGTTTTATGGCAAAAATGAAAATAGCTACAACACACTGGAGAAGCTCTTGCTGCTGCTTATGCTGAAATGCCACCTCCTACTCTTTTCCAGCCTATTTAAATGTGATTGACACCCGTGGTACTGCCAATAGACTTCTGAGATTGAAACTTTGTTCACATAAGGATCTAGTAGGAAATAATATAATCTACAAAATATTATCTACACCTCTTACAGGTATAGGACAGAGAACATTCAGTGATCAGCTACTGCAGCTTAAGGACTTGCTATGCATCAGCTCACCAACAGGAACCAAAGAACGATTGTGGTGTTAGAATTATTCACTTTGCAGTTGCTATGAGTGTCTGCAGAACCTTTATCTGTTTCCCTGCATAATAGAGACCGAACAGGTAGGGGTCTTGTTTCATCATCACTGTTGCAAGGGGCCAATTTCAACCATCTCCAACACCTGCTCTACCTCTATCACAGGTGAGGCAAAAGGGGTTATTTCACACTTACAACAGCAAGACTTACTAATCCTTTGATTATACTCTCTTGAGGGGTGGAGTGAGCTGTTCAGTACATCCAAAATATTGCATGATTGCAGAAATCCATGGGAAAGCACTGAGCATCCCTGTCTGTCTCACCTGGAAGATGCATAAAAGTTAGGCCTGGCAAGAAAGAGCTTTTGGTATGGTAGAGCTTCCCTTCTGGTTTGCCCAAGTGTACCTGACACTTCCTTACGAAAGGCAGGTCAGAGTCAATATAGATTCTCTAGTGTTAATGCTGTCCACCCAATGCTATGATGCCAACACAGCACACTATGCATAGACCCCAGCCTCCTCCAGAAAGGGAGTTTGGTTTTTTCAGTGTTTATTTCTTGCATCAGTCAGTGACTGTGACTTCTTCTGCATGGCAGCCAGGCTGCATGGTTTGTTTTCAGACACATGGATTTCATTTCACTGCTGCACCAGACCTTGACAATCCTGTGGTTTTTTCCCCTGATCCAGGCTCTCCATTTCTTTCATCTGTTCTTCCATCTCTACTGTTGTTCTTTTTGTTTTCATTCTAATTGAGTATCGGTTACTACGTGCAGATCCTCACAATAGAATCATGGGCCAAAATAAACCCTTGTCTTGTGGTTTGTGTTCACTTACATGACAAGCTCTTAGGACCACTGTCTGCTTTTTGCTCTGTATCCAGCAGTTTGCACAGTGGGGACCTGGTGAAACCCCATGACTCTCAGTAATATTGCACTATGAAGGATGTTTCACAGTCGTGCGATGAAGAAGAGTATAAAAGTGAAGAATTACATCTATAATATCACCATGTAGTAACTCTTCTTTCCATGTAGTAACCCTTGATTGATGTTGCTCACTTCTCCAGCACAGTGTCTGAGATCTTGTCCCTGTGTTTAGGGTTATCATTGGCATGATCCTCACTGAGTTTGGTATTTATAACCAGGACAACTTAGTTGAGTTACCTTAGCCAGCTGAGGACTTGTGGTTCATTTCAAATGGCTTTTGGAGCAAGAGTGACTTCTGTCACCAAAATCTTTGTCGATCTTCATGCGCCTCCTCTGAAACTGGTGGAAAATGTCCCATTCAGCTAACAGGGGGAACTCTTCTTACTAGTGTGGAGGTTTATATCTGATTTAGTCCTATCAGTCTCCCATTATAGCACCTGGAGTCTCGATCTCCATTTCTCTTGCCCTAAATTGAACATTTACAAAAGGTCAGACCAACTATGATGCAAAAATGGCCTTTTCTCTACCTTCTATGAAGAAACCCGAGTTCTGCAGCTCAGATGGCGTTATCAACAGTGTGGATATGGGTGAAATCAAACTCACAACGTGTGATTTACCCTCAACCTTTTCTTAGCCATTGGAGATGAACACTTTCAAGGAGAGAACAGACCCGTGCTGGGCACTTGCTTTAGGATGTGAAATGTGCCTTTTCCTGGATTGAGTAGACCTTCCCTAACTATGGGGAGGCTTGGGGTGACTGGATAACGTGGAGATATCTAAGAGAATCCTATTCTTGATCACTTCTAAAACTGCTTCACCCATCTCAGGTATTATATATTTATTACATCTTCAAGAGCTAAACCAGGTACGTGAACTCCTGCAAATCACGTCAATGCAAACTCAATCAATTCTCAACTTTGCTTTAAACCGGGCTGTGTGTGTGCTAGGCAGTGGAGTAGGATCCTTAAATGCAAGGCAGCTGTGTGGCAGTACCTTGCAGAAGAGGGAAGAATAGGGAACATCTGGGAGTGGGACTGTAGCCACATGCTCCTGCTAGATCCGAAAAAGCATGGCTCTGCCTCTGATCATATTTGAAAGCTTTGTGAGGATCACTTTAATTAAATTCTTATTATTAGGCTTCTGTTTCTCTAGTTGAGACCTTAATGCATTAAACTAAATTGCTGCAATCCAGGTTTCAGTTAGCTTGAGAACAATTACACTCTATTCCATACCAGTTTAAATTCACTGTTTTATAAACACACCAGGATTACAATCTAAACCTTGATCTTCGCTCCCTAGCTAGGAATAAGGATATAAAGATACAAAATCTAACATAGGAGTAAAAGCAGAGCTTACTATGTTCCCAAGGCCAGAAGTGCAAGGTAGGGAGATATCTGAGACACTGAGCCATCCTTCAGGATCACTGTAGATGACTTTGTTCCTGGGACACAGCATTTATAGACTGGTTTAGCATGGATAAAGCAGGTAGTCTCAGGGGATGACAGGCTGCCAAGGGGAAAGAGAAAGTCAAGGTGTCTGCTTTGCCTATCGTGAATCCTTTCAAACCTGTCTGGCTACAGTTGCTGGAGATGACAGGGTGTGCAGGAGCAGGTCAGCAACAAACTGGGGACACACAAATGGGCTATCTGGGGGTTGGGGAACAAATTTCTCTGTCAACCTCACTCTCTGCCACTCAGGACACGTGGTGCACCTGGAGTTTTCTTCTTCACCATGTACTTTTTGGTGACAAAACCAGCACCAAAATGTCATTAAAACAAAACACTGGTGCAAACATGGATTCTCTCATTGAAGGAATGAGAAGAAACCTTCAAAATAAGGCTCAGGTTTGTTCCACAAGGCTCCCTTTACCTCCCTTCAACCACCATTAATGTCTCAGATGGCCATCTTAACAAGTTCTTTGAAGGTGAAAAAGAACAATAGGGTCTTCTGAGGTGTGATTCACCTGACTAGGTCCAGACCATCCTAGAACATGAGCCATCCCCAAGACTGCTAATGCTCTCTGTTGCCACTATCTTCACTGACTACTGCGGCATCACACAGAGGTGAGCTTGGATGTGGAGTAGCCTTATATACCTGAGGGTAGAGTTAATGGAAAAACCAATGAAGGAAGATGAAGCCTCCACCTCCTTCCATGGCACCATTCAGGCCATGCCAACAAAGAAGGGCTGTGTCCCTGGTGACCCAGGAGTGGCCTGGGCAAAAGAGGGAAAACTGGGAAATGGAGCAGTATTTTACATTGCAGTAAAGGTGGCAGAAGACGAAGGATGGATGATACAGTTTTGGTCCTCAAAGTGTATCTCTAAAGACTTGTACCATACCTCTTATCTGTTGAAGGTATGGAATACATGATATTTATCTTCTCCCAGAACATGAGTGGTTTTGCATATAGATAAGGTGATAAGACATAAGATCATAAATTTTAGCAGTGGTTCAAGACAGCAGGAATATGTCATGTTTCCTACCACCACAATGAATTTTCTGAATGACATTCAAACACAACCTGTTGGCCATCCACCTCTGGCCATTCACCTGTCTTCTTGGTCTCCTTTGCAGAACCAACACTGAGATTCTTTTCATACTTGTAAAATAAAAACAGCAAAGGAAAAAACATGCAGGCTCACATTTTGGGACCTAAGGATTCTTTGACTTGCTTTTTGTCTCTTTGTCCCTCCCTCTCACCATCCTCCTGCCTTTCAAAGAGTGACTAGTGAAGAAGGAAACACAGAAGGTGCAGGATCTGGGAGTGAGAGGTGAACAGAAGCCCAGTGAGTGCCTGGAGTCTAAGACGCAGCTCGTTAATGAGGTATTAGAGAGGCTTGGAAGCCAGAGAAGGGAAAATGTTACTAGATTGCTCAAAAAATTAATAATCCTTAATCCCCATGTAAGATTGTTTCTCCTCTTATGTCTCCATGATTTTTATTCTTACAGAAGGGAAAACAAAACACCTGACAAATTTGAACTGTGTGATTCTAGAGCTTCTCAGTGCTCGCCCACCCCTGAATACTGCATATGTGCAACATGTGTGTGCACACCCCCTTGTTTGGGCACTGTGCATGGACAAGTTCCCTGACCTGCCATCAGGGATGTAAGTGCACATGCACAGCAGCAGGCAAGTGAGAGAAGACAGCTCAGTGCATAAGGGACAGTGATTTCTAGATTTGTAACCTTTTTCATGCCAGATCTGATCAGCCTTGGCTTCCTGAGGAAGACAACAAGGTCTGCAAGTCAGAGGGTGTGAGAGACAACAAATAGATGGGATGCCAGTTCTGGTGAAAAGCGTGTCTGGGAGCCTGAAATCTTCGTGCTCTGACAAGGGATTTTCCCCCAGTAGAACAGGGGATGTGATCAGAGCCTGACTGTGTAGGGCTGTCCATTTGGGAGACTGAGACAAGGGTGGATAGCTTGAGTTTTTTGGGCATAATCAAATCATTTCATTATCAGACACACAATCTGTGGTTGGAAGGCAAGGATATTCAGCAGAAATGGAGAGTAAAGATTTCCAAGGAAGGCCGAGTAAAAGCCAGAGTCACACAAGGTGGCAGTGCAGATTGTCAGCAGGGGTTTCTGGACACTAGCAAAAGGCTAAAAATAGTCCTGTTGAATCAGATACAACAGGAGAAACCAGATACTCACTGATGACAAAGCTCTGTTGACTGTACTGGAGTTTTTCTTGTGGCACTCAGCTGTGTGTAGAGTCCGTAGGATAAGACACTGGTTAATAACTAATTCTTGTCATGGATTAATGATCATCATTTGTTTCTATCCTGAATTAATCTGACTTTTCCATTGTCATTCTTTGGACATGATCATTTGGACCAGGCTCGGGGTGACTGATAAGATGAAGACCACAGACGACTTCTGATATCTCTGTGAGAACCTCTGAGGTGTCAGTCTTCAAAGTGAATGCTGTCTGAATTCACTGCTTTGATTTGATACCCAAAAGCACCTGCAATGAGCTCTGTAGCTCTCAAGTCAGGAGAGGAAACACTCAATCTGTTGCTAGTAAGTCTGGATATATCTTAAAGCTGAAGACCAGGTAAACAAATAAACTAAATCATTTTGAAGACTGGCTTCATCCATTTCTCCTGCAGATCCAGTGCAGTTTACAAAGAATCTTCAAAAGTTTGTGACTTAAACACCTCCCTGCTGTAAGTGATTTTTCTCATCAGGAGAAAGGTGTGAGACCCAGCAGTAAGGCAAATGAGAGTTCCTTGCTTGTTTTCTCCCAGTGATATTGTCACAGAGCTCAAATAGTGATGGTGATGTTCAGGTTATGGGCTGCTTCCTACTGAGAACATGGCTCAATATTCAATCCATGTGAGTAGACAGATGCCATGTGGGAAACATTTTCAGTTCCTCCCGATATTTGAACCTGCACCATAGGGTATACTATATATAATTTATTTAAACATTTCTTTTGTATGTACCGGGTGGTATCTGAATATGATCTGTGGCTTTTCTGGGGAATGAGTTTAGACTTCTGCTGGAACAAGAGTGTAGACAACCCCTGTAACCTTTTGTTAAGGATGCATCTGAGGGCAGAGCCCAGAGTCCTTCTGCAGTCTATGGAGAGAAGCGATGGCATTTCCAGCTGTGGATGCATCTGTTCCCCAGCTGATAGTACTGGGACTGGAGCTGCACCGCCGTGAGTTTAAAGCTTAGGCCTTGGACACCACTGCAAGACACCCCAGCTGTATTAGGTTGCAATGAGGTTTGAGCTCAGATGGGTGCAAAAGTCTCATTTCCCAGCTCATGACCATTACTCCTTCACATCTTCTAGCACAACTGTACATGTGGTCAGACCCTCACTCAGTCACGCCTAAATTATCTGGATTAGCTTAGAAACTTTAGAAGAGAATCTTGCTATTTTTGCTGTTGTTTAAAGCCAGACAATTATGTTAGGGCAGAGTTTGGAAGCAATTAGGGCACAGTTATGCCAGCATGTCCATGGACATGGTAACTTTGTGTGAGGAAAAGGAAGGAGTTATGGGTGGCTTGGAAAGGATTGGTAGTGATAACCTCGTAAGGCAGACGAGTGGCAGTCCAGGCAGCAGATGTGGCTACAGGCCAAGTGGTGTAAAAATATACTGTGAGACACTCCAGAAAATCTTATACAACACATATTTCAGTGACCTTAGTAGTTAAAATGGTCATAATTTTAAAGCTCAGCTCCCACAGAGATACTAAATGAAGGGTGTCACTGACTGAAGAATTTTCCAACCATGACCACCTCCTAAATATTGAAAGGTTTGAATGAAGTATAGGGTAATGACAAAGCAATCGGAGTGACATCTGTCAGGGATGTGTCACTGATGCCATTATCATGTCATACCATGGGAATAGGACACAGAAGAGCAAAGAGAAATTCCTCCTCATGGAGGTAACAGCAGGACCTTCACTGCTTCGTACGTGACTCTTGAAAGTCAGGAAACACATCAAAGAGAGAACAAAAAACTGGAAAGAACATCTGGGGGCATGAAACCACTTTTATTTCTTCTCAGATTCGTCCCAGCTTCTGAAATCAAACCCCAAACATTACTTCAGGGCTATTTTCCTCAGATTCTCATTCCGGGGCTCTTAGGCGAAATCCCTAATGTGTTGAAAGGTAGAGAGAAGAACTGGGTCAGCAGTCCAAGTCTAGAGTTTGCTGAGGAGATTGTGAAACCTCCAAGAGCCTCGAGAGATTAAAATGTTTACGCTCAACTTCTTGAAGTGTAAGTTAACTTTTGGTTGCTTGCTCTTGATTTTACTGCCAAAATACCATAATAATCATTATAAAGGGGCAAAACAACTTTTCCTCAGATTGCTTTCTGGCGACTAGTCTGATTTGCGTAACCTTTTAGATTCCACATTGTTCTTTGGTTCAGGGCCACGCTTCGTGCTTGCAGAGGGAGCTGAGAGCAGAGAGTGCTTCTCCAGAAGTGTCCCCTAAATGGCTGAGGTGGAGACAGCCACAGTGCATAACAAAAAGCTGAATTTATTAGGAGTGCAGGCTGCTGAAAAGAAGGAATATAGTATTTCGGTGAACTCTGATGCTCTGCCAGCAAGAGGAGAGGTTAACAGCTAAAAGAGCAGTGATGGCCTCAGAGGCTTATGCACTCTTTTCCATCTGATAATAAACTAGAACAGAATAAAATGGAATTAATTGAAATAAAATAAAAATTAATAGACATCTATCAGAGAATCTGGTTCAAGTGCTATAATAACACTTTCTGGAGGCACTTTCTCATTTCAATGGGATGCAGACATAAGCACTGTGAAGATGGATGAAGTAAGGAGTTTTATTTCAAACACAGACGTGGCAGGTGTTCCCATAACTAGCAGTGCTGAAAAGCGGTGACATGTTGCATCCCAGGGCTGGGGATCTGCCATGGTGAATGCAGGACATCTTATGGATAAAACATCCCGCCTGCCTACCACGGATTTAGTCAGGACATCAAGAGCCCATGGAGAAGGAGTTCTCTGGAACGACTTGTTCAGCCTTGCAAAAGTACTCAGCAACTTCTGTTTTCCTTGTCTGTTCAGTATGCCATGGGCTGGATGAAGCCTGTCCTCTGTGGGCTCTACCTCCCCACAAGCCTGGATTGTCTTCCTATGGGGATCAACAGCCATTTGTGTTGCTTTTCATTTTCTTCCAGGGTCATTCAGACCCATACTTACAAATGAAATGAGCCAGGGGCTGATTCTGTAACACTCAGATCAACTGGCAGGATCTGGCCACATCCGTATCATTAGCCTCCCTTAGCCTCCAGGAGAGGACGACCAGATTCAAAGGGAGTATTGGGAATGGTCCTTGGACCACACTAGCTCCCAAAGAGTGCCCAGAAACGTGTAGGTGGGGCTGATCACATTGGATCCATGTCAGGGACTGCTTATACAGTGCAACAGTATAAATGATGGGATTCCAGCTCCTGGAACCACCTTCAAACCCTGTTTAACTTACTGCTGTAGATGTCTGTTCGTTGTCACACTGCGTTCATTGCCACAAGCTTCCCTCTGGAGCAAGTTCATTAGTTCCCTTGGAGACTTTGCCCCAGGGTCTCCTCCCTTCAGACCGTAGGGGTTTGCTTTATGCAGCATGAATGCAAACAAGCCTGCCCTAATTGCCTTTGGAGACCAAGCTTCCTACTGTGTGAACCACAAAGACAGAATGAACAAATCAACAGGGAAAAGAAAATAGAAAGGTTTAAGGCTCCAGAAGTACTCATCAGACTTGTCACTCATTTCTTCTCAAAATCATACTTCCAAAGCACTTTCACTCTTCCAGCTTTTCTGTCTTTTTTTTTGCGCCCTTCGCAAAACCAAGAGTTTAGTGAAAATATAGTGAAAAAGTGTTTTGAGAAAATATGATTAGAAAATAATCCTGTGAAAGGAAGGGCAAATCTATATGCATCAGATAAAGTTAAAGAAAAGAAACAATACCTATGCATAATCACCAGAACTGTAAATAAAATGCTAATGTTATTACTATTAGTAGTAGCAGAAATGGACATATTCTGAGCAGAATACATTGTCACACAGTGCTTTCAACTCACACTGAGAGACTTGAGCTACCTTAGATCAACATTTTCCTGTTATCAGAGTCCAAATATCACCTTAAAATACATGAGGCAATAAAATTTTTCGAAGTCTGAAAAGCTTTGAAGGATGTTTAAGTCCTCCTAGTGTTGGGCTGACACAGAGTGACATGAAGGGCTGGCACAGAGTGACACTCAGGGCTGACTTTGCTGGTAGAGAGGAAAGCAGATGACGGGTTATAAATGTGTGAGGTGCCTGTGGGACTGCAGACAGGGTTGGGAACCAGAACTGGGGAAGGATTGTTGGGGTGCTGAACGTGCCATGGGAGTGAGACGAGAAAGACAGTTTAAAGGTTCCATGTGGTAACTTCTTTGGTTAGGTTTGGGGTGCATCAAGAAGAGTGTGACCAGCAGGACGAGGGAGGTTCTCCTTCCCCTCTACACTGCCCTAGTGAGGCCTCATCTGGAGTACTGTGTCCAGTTCTGGGCTCCCCAGTTCAAGAAAGATGAAGAGCTACTGGAGAGAGTCCAGCGGAG
>Ga0065711_1030404_pt1 | contig 32625 bp, 20 predicted proteins | sample Hoacrofraction12_FD_59098 | JGI IMG/M metagenome (GOLD analysis project Ga0065711, IMG submission 59098) | Hoatzin crop microbial communities from Cojedes, Venezuela - Epithelial fraction 12 v2 (version 2) | ecosystem: Host-associated > Birds > Digestive system > Esophagus > Crop | place...
TTCTCTGGAGATATTCAAGACCCTCCTGGACAAGGTCCTGTGCAGCCTGCTGTAGGTGACCCTGCTTCGGCAGGAGGGTTGGACTAGATGACCCACAGAGGTCCCTTCCAGCCCCTACTATTCTGTGATTCTGTGATTCTGCAGCCAGAGGCCCCCACTTGCTACAACAGTCTCCAGTGCTGAAATTCTGTTATGTAGTTATCTCTTTTGAGACACAGGGCTTTGTACTCTGTGATGTGTATGAGTTTGTGTAATGGTAGTTGGTCTGCTCACAGGGTTTCAAGAAGCCTCTCTGTTCCAAAAAAGGCTTGAAATCTATGTGAGACCAAACTGCAGATCAATGTTATAGAATATAAAATCTTTCACTTTCGCAATAATGCCTAGAATATATTTGCTACTTTGGAAGCTAAAGGGAAAACTAACAAACAATGCATGTAACAGTAAAAGTGAAGAGACAATTCGATTACGTGTAGGTATATCTTTATCTACATATGTTTCCGTATTGAGTAAAACATTATTACTGGTTTTGTTGTTGTTATTATATTACCGCCACACTTCTTTTTGTCAGCAGTAATGTTAGTTCTGAATATGAAAAACTTCCTGTGAGTTAAAGGTACAAATTGAATGCTGTAGGTGACCAGTAAGAAGTAATCCCTTTACTAATACAGTGGGAGAGGAAACAGAAGGGACCATATGGATATGGGGTGATGGGGGCGAATCATGCTTTACATTCTGAGAAGACTATTCCCTTCTTTTTGTGGAAAGGAAAGAATAGGCTTGCAATAGAAGCTACATCAAAACCCAATTAATAACAAGTCTTCTGTAGAGAAAATAGATAGGAGACAGAAGATATAGCCATGATAAAAAGTGAATGATTTTGAGGGCATCTGACAGCACTCTGTGTTTTTCATGGCCCTGACTTAGCAGAGAGCACATGCGCTGGGAGTCTGATAAAATGATACTGCTAGCGAGAAACAGACTAGTGACTCTGAACCATTGTAATGTCATACGCCATTACATAGAATAGGAAAAAATGATGTAATCAAAGCAATGACAGACTGAGAAGGAAGAGGAAATTTCTAATATTTCTCATTCTGGGATTTATTAATGCTGAAATAAGGAAAAAGTACTGGATGTCACAGGTAGAATTATTTGATAAAATGCTTTTTTACTTCAAGTTGTGAATTTTTCAAAGACAATTTATTTTCCCCTGGAAGCATACAAGTGATTTTCTACTCACAGGAATACTTAACCCCACCACTAACATTCAGTCCAGGGTCCAGTCCGTAATCTACTATTACTTACACGCCTGTTGTTCAGTTGGCAGTGGCATTTCTGGATCTTCATTCTTCATAAAACTCATGGCAGTTCTCAGTTTCGTGTTTATACAGATCAACAAAGAGCTTTGAATTCTCACAAGTCTCAGACTTCAAGTATGTTTTCAAAAGCTTCTCTAGTATTTCCTAGGCTTTGCCCCAGTGAACACCATGGACATTTTCACAACTGCTAGGTGCCAGATTAAAATGAGTGAAAGCATGTCAAAAGGCCTGTTGAAACACGTAATTCTACACACTGTTTGAGTGTAGCACTGAGGTTTCTGGATTATTTGACTTTAAATTCTATATTTTAGAAATTTTAGGTGGAAGAATTATGTTAAGCAGAAAGCTCATCTTCATTCTCTCATGTTTTTAACACAGTCAGCCTTCTGTATAGCAAAAAGTCATGCTGATTCAATAACTAAATAACCTTCATACTGTCTCTAAATTCTAAAACAAAATAAAACCTCCTTTCTTCCCACTGAAAATTTGGGAATACATTGAAGAATCCAAACAAGATGGCCTGGCAAAGTTTTTAGTTCAGGAATGAGGAGAATTCACTGGGTGCTTATGTTTCATTCTCACATCCAGACATGTCTCCCAATTACAAAACATGATTCAAATCTTCAGATGATATCAACTGAAATAAGCCTGGCCTTCACTAATTTATATGAGGCTGAAGATTTATCCCAGGGATGTGTCTACATTGTGCCAGGCAGCATCGTGCAGAACTGCTTAGGTCGGGAAGCAGCATGGTCACATTGCTGGGGCTTTCTGCTCCAGCTAACTCACGTTGCATCTGAGCAGACCCAGTTAGCTCAGAGCCCTGGCTGACGATGTCCTGACCTTCCAGGGCTGGATCTCTTTGGATGGCACTGTAGGATGTCCCATAGGCATAATCAGTATTTTCATAATGTTCTGTCATGGACAGCAAAAAACGGTCGAGTTCTAGAACAAAACTTGTGCAAGTCCTTTGCATTACCTGGGAAGCCTTGATTAAAGATCCATCATTTAAGCTACACTAGAATGTTATTTTTGTACTGGTCAGCCTGTGAAGCAGAAGATGTGGAGTAACTATTTCACTTAAGAATTTCACTCACTTGTCTGGACTGCATGCAACCTGCCAGAGGGATGGCAGAGTTGATATTTTTTATTTGTATGAGGGTTGGCTTCCCTTTGTATTTTAACTTTCCATCCCATCTGCCAGAGATGTCTTTCAAGTTGTTTAAGTTAGCTATAATCACATTAAATCAATTCACTGCATACAGACACAGAGATTTTTTCATTAGGCAAACACATGTTTTTTTAGTATGTCAAAAATTCTGTTTTAATTTTTTTCCAAAAATTCTAAGTCAGGCCAAAAGCGAAGGAAGCTGATAGGCAACATGACAAGTTAACTGCTGCAACAATGTTTTTGGGTGACATTTCTTAAAAAAAGTGACTAAAACCAGCAAGGGGGAATGTTATCTAACCCTGGAACAGAAAAGGAAGAAAAAGGACTGAGAAATAATCAATAACTTCTTGTATATACATATACATATGTACATGTACATACATGTACATGTATATGTATATGTATATGTATATGTATATGTGCGTGCGTGTACATATTGAATTTGTTTTCTTGAAAGAGTCTTTGCTTTTCACTGACAACTGCCACCAAGATGATCCATGGTAGCTCTGGCAGAGTGAGACAACTTGGGGATTAGCACTGTCAAATATAGGAGTACATCAGTCACACTTCCTTTCTATCGAAAATGAAGATGCCAGTTCAAATGAGAGGCAAAGCGTGTTTTAGCACCTTTGCCCTATTAACCATCTCCGAACAGGACTCCTAACATAGCCAGCAGCCGCATCAGCAAGGTCGTCGTTTCTCATCCTGCCGCTGCAGGCTGTGCTGTAACTAACTGGGTGGGCCACAGCCTTACCTGAGTCAAGCTGGCTGTAACTCAGCTACCAGGGCAGGGAGCACAGCAAGTGTGGGGTTTTCAGGGAGCCCACCAGTGACCCTCTGGACTTGCTCCTGTAGCTAAAACTGGGTTACATGGGCTACGCCTATGCCAGTAACTAGAACAAGCCGTGCATGTGTGCTGGCCCCGAGGGCGAGTGTCAGAGCACAGCTCATGCCTATGCAGCCACATTCTCTTCATTTCCCGAAACAGAGAGGCCTGGACTGCCGCGCCGACTTGGAGCCACCGTTGGCCTTTGCTGTCCCCAGCCTGTTCCCCAGGAAAGCGCTAATTGGCTTTGGCCAGGATTGGAGCATGACCGCAGCAGGAGCATACTGGGCAGTCACACGCCAGTGCTCGGGTCCGTGGACTCATTCATCTCCATTAAGTAACGTCGATACGCATGGCCACGTGTACTAGCACCTGAATGAGCTGAACGAAAGCTGTCCTGTATGCGCGTCAGCCAGCCCTGCTTCGCAGGTTGAGTATAGGTGCAGCCTAGTCTATGAGTAGGAAACTAGCTGAGATTAAAATAGTATTTGCATAATTGGATCCCAGCTGTAAACACCATAATATCAGTTTTTGCACTTCTCTGTTCTGCTGTGTTTGTTATACAGGAAGGGAAGTCTAAATTATTTCTCTGTGTTTATGAATTCCCAATGTGCATTAACATTCAGTGCAATAAACTGGAAAATGCCAAGTGCTATTTTAAAGCTTCTTTTTCCAGACATGCTGTGCTGCGTATTTGGTCCTTTTTCTTACAGGCTCTATAGCCTCAGAACGAATGATGAAGACAACAGGGTGAATAATGTACTTAATGTAGAATGATTTTGCAAGGTTTTGCAAGTAGATTTCTAAAATCTTATTATGTTAAAGAGGGTTATTTCAGTTTTTTTTTACTTTAGGGTAAAAGAAAGTGGTTTCGTATTAATGGAATGTTTTCTCTGGTTTTTTTTTTCTACATCCTAATGGTAACGTGCCATGTTTTTAGTTTCTTGGAGCTGGAGAAAAGCAAAACTTTTTATTTATAGAGGTTTATAAAAGGATCTTATTCATTCTCCAGAAACCAATTGTTTTGTACAAATAACAGCATGTTCTTTACCTGTATCACTGAGAACCATTGCACTGCTTACATGGGAACAAATTAGAGTTTATACTAAAAATCTCCCAGAACCCGGGGATAAACAGAGATTTGGATATGGTGACCAGTAACGTGACAACAGTGGGTGGACATTGAGTGGGAAGAATGCAGAAGGAGGGAAGTTGAATGCCATCGATTCTTTGTAGCTGAGAAACAGATAAGGAAAAAGAACCTGGCACTTATCCTTGGAATCACTGGTAGGGACAATGCCCCAGCTGAACAGAAATCATGTAGTATCATGGCATCAAGGTGCCAATGGGCTGGTAAGCTTGTATTTGCTTTGTTTTTCTATATATAGTATTAAAACTCCAGCTGGAAGGAATGAACTAGTGGTCAAAGCATTGGGCTGGAGTGGATTGGCCCATCTCCTCTTATTCCCAAGTCATATGCAATCCTGTTTGCTAGCTCCTTTTCCCGGCCATGCTGCCAAATTCTCCTGCTACGGTTACACCCACCCGAGCACATTTAGTGCAGTCAGTGCAGTTTCTCAGTCTTGACAGCAGAGTAACTGAGTCAGTCTGAATTATCTCAAAAATAACATGACAGAGTGAAGCAAAGGCAAAAGCTCAGAAATCCCACTGCTGTTTTCTAGGAGAAGCTTATGGAAAAGTTGAGGAGGAGAGGCAGAAAAAAATGTATTCTTCTTTTAATAACATAGGATAACTTACTCCAATCTTCTGCTGTCTTTATTTCTCCTGTATCATTCAAATAGGCAAGATTTGGAATAGGGGCAGATAGTGAGTTTGGATACTCTCACCCACAGTAGGTTTTGTCTCCTCAGTATGACTTAATAAAGCACTGACAAGTTTTAATTTATGTAAATTATCAACTACTTTGTAGAATCTGAAGCTTCACATAGAGAGGCATATATTTGTACGAACTGCCACTCAGGACACTTACGAACTGGTAGTTTTTTGTCTTTGGAGTTATTGGGAAGGATTGCATCCCAAGGACACAAATAGACAGGACAACTGCAAAGTGTTTCCAAAGCATTAAAGCAATTTTGCATGGTTTCTGCTAATGACAAAACCTAATGTCCACTAAAATGAGAGGGAGAAGCAGAGATACTCAGGGCCAAGCCACAGATATGCATATATCATAGTCTGATTTGTCGTGTTTAGCAAAAACATTAATTTTGCACATTTACAGCACTGACAAACCAGTAGGCAAGTCCCAGAGAGCTATTTACACTACCGCAACCACAATTGCTAAAAACCTTTGAAAATCTACTGCAGTACTTTTCCCTAATGTAAGTAAATCATTGAGAACAGCTGACCCAGATATCTAAGATAATTTGAGTATGTCACTCACACACTAGGCCACGCAGGTATGGCGGAAGCCAAACACCTTTGAAGTTTTTTGATTTACGGTGATTTAAATGTATCCAATGCAAACACTCCCTGAACTATGCTGAAATTGAAAAACCAACAATAGTATCTGGAAGAAAATGAGCTTCTTATGAATAAAGTATAGAATTATCTGAGGGACCCAGGTCAATCTAAACTTTAAGTTATAGTTAAAATGCTGATTGTTGCCATAACAGGACAGCTGTGCCGAAGAAACTACTGACTGCAGGAACAAATGTGTTATGTGGCATAGCCACTTGTAAATGGATTAAAAGTGCATGTGTAATATGAAGTGATGAGAATTTATATTTAATTAAAAAATTATCCATGTGAAATTTGCATGATGTCCAAACACACTGTGCTCTAAAAACATATAGACAGTGAATAATTTAAAGGACAAAAAATCCATTCTCAATAGTCTGAGGCAAAACAGTATTCCTTCTTACTCCTTTTCTCACAGACAGAGACACAGGTACTGAAAACGGCCTCCTATAAAAAGAAACCAAACCAAAAACAACAAAAGAAAATAAAAAATAAGAGGTAAAATAGCTGAGCTGTATAAAATGTATCTAAACCTTCGCCAGGCTTATCAACCGAACTGCCTGCACATGCCATCCCTAAAGACTGAGGCATATATTCATGCTGCAGGAAATGGTTATAAAAATGATTATAAGGGTATTAAGCACGCATAGGGTATGTACAGCTGGTCAAAACATTTAGCTACCCACTTCACTATGAATCTTGTTCTTGGCACTTCCACACTGTATAAATATTACAATATAATCCTGGAAATCCTGGAGACTTTTTTTTTTTTTAATGAATGAACAAGCTAGCTTTCTTGAAAGCAAAACAAATCCATCTAACACTGCCACAGGAGGTTTTATACCCTAATATGTCCTCTTAATATATGTATCCTCAGTTTCATGGTAGAAAAATGTCACTGTGATGGGTTACAGCTGAGTGGTCATGATATTACAGACACTGAACTGAAAAAAGTAACCCTGCAAAAAAGAAACAATTAGGAGCACCCCATGGAGGGTCAAGGGACCCAGGGCTTAGTACTGTGAGACAGGGACATGACCAAGCCATGTGACAGACTCTGCGTGCTCCTAGTTTCCAAATTCTCACCTTTTCACAGATATCATTGCAGCTACTGAGTCTCAACTCCATAATTTGAAGTAGGTTTATTCCCACTTTCATTGGTGATGCAGTAAGGTTGACTTGAAGAGAGTTGTACTTGGACCCAATAGTCTCTTGCATAAGTGAATGTCTGTGGGAATGAATTATAATCACAGAATCACAGAATCACAGAATGGTAGGGGCTGGAAGGGACCTCTGTGGGTCATCTAGTCCAACCCTCCTGCTGAAGCAGGGTCACCTACAGTGGGCTGTAGAGGACCTTGTCCAGGTGGGTCTTGAATATCTCCAGAGAAGGAGACTCCACAACCTCCCTGGGCAGCAGATGTTTTAGTGAAAGCCTTAACTAGATCAGCAATTCTTTCTGAATTTGGTGAGAACTTGGAATTTTATCCACCCCTGTGAAATGGGTGCCTGTTACGATGTTGTATATTTCTGCTCTAAGGAATTCTGTTTATTTTACATTGTTACATTCAGCAAAACCACTAAGTATGGTTTGTACATTTTTAAAGAGTGCCACAGATTTTTAGTACAATACTATAAATATTCTTTGAAATAAAACAAAATACACATAAGAAGGCGAGACAAAGCAGAAAGGGGGAGAACTTGGAAGTCAAATGTTCATTCTTTATAGGAAAATATCCTCTCTCTCCCCTTTCTTTTAAGAAAAAATTTCAGAGGCAAAAAAGCTTACAATAAAGAGTTTCTTGCTTTGCTGAAAATCTTTCCAGGGAGTTGGGAAGGAAAGAAAAAATTATTATGTGTGAATTCATTCTCTGTTGATTTTGGCTAAATTTCTAGGCTTTTAATGAAGTTGAAAACCTACAAAGAAGAGGAGAAAAGTAATGTTTCATCAATTCATAGGAAGGCTGGACAAAATACAATGAGAGAAATATGACTAAAAGGCTTCTTAAAGGGAGTAAGCGACTTGCTTTTCCTTTGCTAGTATGTAAATCATCTGGAATATACTCCCTTGCTCCAACAACAACTGCAGTAATTGCCACAGCTTTTCTAAGCCTTTCACTGTTGGTCTGAAAATCCTCTGGATTCTGCCCTTAATCAAAATTTTTCCTGGAGCACTGTGAGAAGCGGCATCCCACTGCAGCAGCCTGTCCCGACAGTTTCCAGCCCTGTTCTCAGTACACAGACCAGAGATAACCATTCTCACTGAGACTGTATCTCATCCTTTCTGCAAGGGCACAAACAGTGGATTTCAGATGTGCTCAAAAGACTTTGGAGCATGGGTCCCATTAATATTTTTTATTTTGTTGTGGAGAAAATATCAGCCCACACTTAGAAGCTTTATCCTTACTCCTTCATCTTGAGCAATTCTACAGAGCAGGCGCCATCCAGGCCTGTGAGGAACCTGAGGCATGTGCAAGCGTCGTTCTGCAAGTACTGATGCCCCTGTGGTAGACCTTAGAAGCCATTTCACAGCACACTGCAACACTGTGCAAGAGTACAGGGCCAGATTAAGTGCAGAACTCTCCATCCATCACTCATCACTTGACTGCGGCAGTTGTTGAAAATGTCAACAAAGCAGTGAAAAGAATATGATTTATAGATTAGGCTAGAGTGGCTTCTAATTCTGTACTCTGTCTGGATTGTAATAGGTAGAATTCAGTAAGCCTCTCTTGCAAGAATGCACTTGAATCCTAAATTCATTGTCAGTGTACTTCTCTTGTCCTTGGTAAAGTGAACAGGAAGCTTTAGCAAGTAAAGAAAAGCAAAAACATTCCTGGGAAATCAGCAGAAACTAAGTGAGGGGATGTTTTACAGAAGGAGTTTACATAATTATCAGTGCACAGAACATGGAGCTGTTCTGTGAAACACTTAATAGGTTAAACCACTGTCAAACAATTACACAGTATTCTCAGCACTGAGAAACACAAATGGTATTTGCAGGTAGGTAGTTAGTATAGGACAGCAATTGAGCAATAAAACACAGAAGACAATCAGTTCATCTGCAAGAATACAAGAATATAAATGGCCTTTACAGAAGAAGATAAATGTTTGTGAGTCTTTGTAGGCTAGCATGTTAAGCATCTTTTGCTGTCACCAGTATAAAACTCCTTGTTAAAGCAGTGATAACTACGGTAAGCTGTTCTTATTTACAGCTGAAACAAAGAATTCACAACGGCATTTCAGGCTCTTTTCTCTTCCTTTCTCATCCTACTCCTTCTAAAACCAGTTTATCTCATCATATTTTCTCCAGGACATCTCAGATACTATTTATTGAGGTTTTGGTTTGTTTCGCTTGGGTTTTTTTAATTATCTGAAGGTGGTTTTAAATCTGGAAATGCTGAAGGCCACCAGAAGAAAGTTATGAAAATAACTACAGGTTCCAGGCTATGAAATACTTCAAAATTAGTGATTGGTCTTTTCACTCTGGCTTTTGGAGCTTTCCTAAGATTTCTGCTACAAAGAAACTCTGTTTTTGAAACCCAGGTCAAGACCCAGGGTCAGTGCGCCTTAGGAGCTCTCTGTATCAGTGTGGTGGCCAGCAGCCAAGCACCACGCAGCCGTTTGCTCACTCTCCCCTGCCCAGCAGGACAAGGGAGAAAATAGGGAGAGCACGGGTGAGAAAACTCACGGGTCAAAACAAACTCACTACCAAGTACTGTTGTGTGAAAAACAGACTGGATTTGAAGAGTTTAACTCAATTTATTGCCAGTTAGCATAAATATTTAATTACTGATCTTGTAATGAGAAACAAACAAAGACAAACATTTAAAACACCTATCCTCCCCTTTTCCAAAGCTCAATCTCACTCCAGACCCCTCTCCTCAGCCCTCGTTATCGCTGCAGGTTACACTCAGTGCCTGTGGGGAGGCAACGAGCAGCAACAGGGGAGATTGTGGTCAAAGCTGTTGTCGTTTCTCTCTGCAGCTCCTTCCTTTGCACACTTTTCCTGTGCTCTGGTGTGGATCCCCAGCAGACTGCAGCCCCTTCCCTGGTGCACCTGCTCTACCATGGAGCACCCCCGACTCCTCTAGCTGTGGTGTTCCCTGTGTTGTTTCTCACTCTTTGTTCACTCCTCCTTTCACTGCTCCCTCATTCCCTCCTCTGTTCCCTCCTCTATCAGTGTTTTCTGCTCTTTAGTATGTTTTTACAGAGGTGTAGCCAACTTGGCTGATGGGCTCTCCTGTGTCCTGTGGTGGGTCTGTTGCAGAACCGTCTGTAACTGGCCGTGTTCAGCACAGAGCAGGCTGTGAGCTTCCACAGAAGCCACCCCTGCAGCTCCCCCTCTACCAAAACCTCACCACCTCAACCCAATGCAGTCAGGAATTTTCAGTCAGTGCCACGGGACAGGGAAGAATGTAATTCCCTTTCTCTTCATGATGCATTCCCCAGCCAATGTATCTGTAGGTGCTACCTCAGCTCAAGACTGTAAAAACTTCTACAGGAGATTTTGGTGAATGTACCCCGTGGGGCTACCAGGCACTTTTGGCCTCCAGACTCCAGAAGTAAAACATGCAATTATGGGTGGAGGTACTCCCAGGCCCAGATATGCTGCTTTCATCACAGCGAGGCACCAGGAGGTTAAAAAATTCACAGAAAAGAAGTGCTAAATGCTGTGCTCAAGAACATGTGCAATGCAATACCTCTTCCTCTTATCCGAAAGCAAATAGCAATAATCTTATATTGGCCATGATTTGAGGGGGCATTTCAAGCTCTCTCCTTTTGGTGTGTGGCACCAGTCAGATCAGCTAATTTTGAACCAAAGAATTTTAAGTTTGTTTTCTGGGACAAATGTTTGTCAGAAGCCCAGAAAACTCTGTGGCACACAAGGGATACTAGCCAAGCGCTTCCAGGTAGCTTAAGGGAGGTTGATTTTCTTAAGGTAAGGGTCTAGGAATAGGCTTCTACAAGTATTTTTCAAATGATCAATATTTTTGAAAAAGTGTTGTTGGCTTAAGAGGATGAAAATATGAAGGCAACAGAAATCTCAACAGTCTTGCCAAGTTCAACCATAGCTGAAAGTTACACATCTACTGTGTTATGAGAACATATGACTGCTGTTTTGCATGTCAGCCATTTGCAGTGCTGAACTAAAGGGATGGCAATTTTAATAATAATAATGTAATTGCACTTTGAGTAATTGTGCATATTGTATTGAATTCAAAAGCTTTGACTTTGACTTACAGCAGATTTAGAAAATGTTTTGATTCTACAAAGCACAGTACTAAGACTTTCATCAGCCTACAGCGTTCAGGCACATAGGTCTCTTTCCAAAAATAGGTCAACTCCTTCTACCAAATGGAGAACACCTAAATCAAAACTCTTCAGTGTATTTGTCTGCTATGTATATCGTGTAGCATAGAGAGTACTGTAATTAGTCATCCTTTCCCGGTGGTAATTACAGGAAAAAAATTAGACTTCAGAAGCAGTGTGTCTCTTTCCAAAATCTATCAATCATTTTTAAAATTTGCAGATTATATAAAACATTTTGCATGCTTACAGTCTGTTGAATTTTATTGCTACATCTAGCCTGAGGACCAGAGTACACTGGCATTTTAGTAACTCAGGGGGATTTAAAATTTATACGTGAAGTTGCTAACTTTATTAACAGCAATATTATTCTTACTGTGCTTTTGCTGTTTCCCTCATTTAAGGAGCTGAACATCCGTTAAGTGAGTCATTAGCATCCCTGTTAAGCAATATTTGATAAGGCAAACTTCTCCAGGCAAACATTTTGATTTAAAGCTCATTATTTTATACAGTTCTAAATCCTTATAGAAGTAAATTGTATAAAGAGACACTATGTGGAAACCTAAACCAATCAAGAAGCTTGCAAAGTTTTTTTTCTGAAGATATAAATGCTTTTGCTGCTGTTCTGCAAGTGTTAGGTAGTAATGTACTCATGTTTGCTTTTGAACAGCACGAAATACTGATTATCCTCTCAAAGCATAGAAAACATAACTAATAGTGTGGGGCAGTCATGATCATGAAGGTAGCATTAGCTTCTGGTGACTGCAGCAAATTGGAAAGAATGCGGTGGCACAAAACGAAATTGTGTTATCCTTGATGGTAGAAGTGGGGCAAAGCTGAAGGTGTACTTCCTCTTGTCAGGGTACGGTTCGAAGCAGCAGGCTAACAAGTTGCTGCATATGAAATTTTCAGCTGCCATCAATCCATGCATTTACCATAAGCATACAAGAAAAAGGTGCCTGGAGTCAAACAGCCTGAAAACGTCTTTGTTTCTATTTATCTGGGAGCATGAAAGGGCTAGTTAATGAACAATGAACAGACTCGTTACTTATTGATCACAACAGTAGCGATGTGTGTGCAGGATGGCAAAAACAATACACACTATAGTGCAAGAGTAGAAAGGGAATTTTTTTTGGAAAGTAATATGTAACTTTATCAGAGAAGCCACTGTTGACATTTTACTGGTTTTAGGATAAGCCCTCACACATACTGAGCAAAGATTACACATGTCGTAAAATTGTTAAACTAAAAATCTGTGCCGCGTGAATCACTCATACAGAATGATGTTGAGACCACTGCGATTAGCTAGGAGAGGTAACAGCATACTTTTCAATTGCTCTCAGTTGTGGGAGTCTCAAGCGAGAGAGCACCAGTCTCAGGATATTCCAGTATCAGGACACCACCTCAATACCCTTCCATTTTCGCAACCGTAGCCTGTATTCTGCAGCTGCATTTGGTGCACATGGTGTGACCTTTGTGGATGTGTGTGTGAGCTAGGGAGGGGAAGGCCTGTGCTGCACAGGACAAGAATCCCACCAACAACCGCAACTAACCATACTGTTACTTTGTGCCGCTGTAGGACAGGTATACAAAAGAAAATGCAGTATGTCATGTAGTTTTCATGCGATCTCATTAAATGAGCCATGGGAGCCGCGACGACAGGACGCAGTGGAGCTGGTCTAGCATACTGCTCTTTCTGGGTTAGCAGAACTTGTTACTCATTGTTTCCCTACCCTTTCCAGGCATCTTTCTAGACACTACCTTATTGTCACGAAGATCTACACAGAAAATTATACCATAGCCCTAGCAAGGAGAAGTCCTAGTCATAAAACCAGGTCTTTGCAGTGAAGTCTTTCTCATTCCATTCAAAATAAAATCCAAGAATATGTCTGTGTAGAGGCAGCCATACAAGGTACATGCACTCTTCTAACTGGAGGCAGATTTTAAATAGGGCAATGCCATTTCCAGTGTTTTGCTATAAAAAGCAAGAAGCCAGAGTGGAGCTGTCTCGAACTTGGCATTCAGCAACTTGCAATAGACTTAGAATATTGTTTTTTCCTATCTTCTATTAGAGAAATATTTCCAGTCTTAGTGTAGCTATTGTTGCTATGGTTCCCTATGTTGGAATACGTATTTCTCTGCGCATTCCCTATTGCTGAGGCTACCCCATATGATAGCGAAATGAAAGGAGATGCACGTTTGAAATCTTCATCCTCCAGAATGGGGGAGTTTGGGGTCTGCTGATGTAGACTACTTCAGAATAATGGCCTCAAATACACTACCACGTAGTTTGAAAGAGTGATTTAAGACATCTCAGTTTTGCAGTTGTGTCTTGTAAGTGCATAAGCTTAGCTCTGAACAAGCTGATTCATTTTTATAGCGCAAAAAGGGCATCGCTGTAATAACGTGGTACTACACAGAGACTTTTCAGCTCGGTCCATGCCAGTTAGCGCAGATTCCAGAAACAGTATTGTCTGCTTTCTGCTTGGGCAGTCTCTTTGTCCTAATTCAAAGTAGCTTTCAGTGCTCTAATGCGTTCTGAGATACTGGCTTCTGTCCTGAAAGCAGCAGAACTGTGTCACTATGACTCTGCACCACCACCAGTAAACTCAGCCCCACGCTACTATGGCATTACTGCTTTCAGCAGACAAACCAGTTTATATGGAGTCCCTTGGGTAGCCTCACAGTAATCCTTGGAGCAGTATTAAACGTGTCTGCTGACCATAAAGCACAAGAGAAAAGTAGAGCCTGCACTGGGACTGCCTTTTAGTTAAAAAGAGAATTATAGAGAACAAAACATAAGTCAAGGTTCAGGATTTACTCTTCGGTGTCTTTCCCAAAAATGTTCAAGGTTACTTCTCTCCTCCATGTTCCACATCTACATGCTGCAAGAAGAGACGCACTTGATACCAAAGATACAAAGGCTCACGGGCCTCAAGGATGCTTCCCCCAGAGAAGCAGCTTTCCTGAAAGAGGCTAGAATGGCTGTGAATATGCTTCAGCTGAGCCAAGGTTCACTTGCAAAAAGAGTTTAAGTGAAAAAAATGAAGGAATGGAAAAAAGAGCAAGCGATGTATTTATTTAGTTCCCAGTGACTCTGCTACTCACTGCTGAGAACACTTCAGGAGGCAGGTCTCCCTCACAGACCGCCACGAGGACTGACCTTGGCATTTACTCTGGTATCCCCATGGTGAAAACTGCATAAAAGCCCAGCATAGCACAGAAAGTGCAAAACCCCCAGCTCAGCTAGGCCCTTAGGGGAGGTGTGCTTTGTACTCTTCCTGCCCCCTGCAGTCAAATAGAAGCCAGTCAACAACTCTCTCCCCCTGTCTTTTGCAGCATGGGAGAATTTCAATCTCTTCCTCTCTCTTTACCATGCAGCACTGACCTAAGCATACTCCATGCAGCAGAGTCACACAGAGCAAACAATTTTTTGATGGGGCAGAATTCAGCCATGTTTATTTATGTAGCTAGACTAATCACTGCAACCTTCTGATGGTCACCATGTGTCTGGCAAGCTTCGGCTGCGGTGTTCTGGGAAGCTGCAGCCTTCCTTTCTCCCATGCATTCCCCTGTGCAGTCCCGAATGAGAGAGCGAGCACTGTGAGACATTGAAAATCCAGCTCCTATATCTACGTATTGGAACAGCTGAACTTTTGCTCCCTCCTTATTCTTCCTGTCCACATCCTGCAAATCCAGCAACTGCTTGAGACTGTTCTTTACGCAGAACACAATCCGAGGTGAAACATTCGTAAGTACTACTGCTGCATGCATTTTCACATGAACTATCGCACTTAGAAACAAATGCTATTTAAAGTGGGTTGTCCCAGGAGTCTCTCTCAGTTAGCACAATGCTCTTTCCCAGAAGGGGTTCAATTTTAGGTCTTGAACTTGTCCCACGCTCCCAGACCTTCTGGGCCAAAGAGTGTGGCAGAATCATTAAACCCAAAACCTAGCTGGGAGCTGGTACTCTGATAGCTCAGTTCCAAGCCATTCAAAAAATGAAGTTTGTATATCCAAAGGGGGAATCAAACTTGGTCTTTCTCAATCAGAAGCCAACCCCCTGCCACCCCAAGGTGCTGTAACCGCTCCTGGGAGAGAAAACAACTGTCCCTCCCACTTTTTCCCTTCCCAAAGAAAATCCCCAAGGAGAGCTATAATTAGAAAAAGGGGAAAATTTTTAAAAGGAAACTGAAAACTACAAACATTTTTACTATCCTTATTAATCTTCGCTATAAAGCTATCTAGAACCTGAAGGACTTCAACAGGTAGCTGATACATGTTTTGTGGTGCTAAAAATCTGCCTTTTGTGGAGAGTGTCCAGTTTTGCATCATGGAAGGCTTGAAGTTCATAAAGAATGTGAGAGAGGTAAGGGGAGCGGGGTTAACCAGCGCCTCTCTTTTCTCCCAGTTTCTAAAATTGTCTGGTAAACAATGTGGATGGCTTACAGACAGCCTGTCTCCCTTCAAATCAGGGACGCTGTGCTGATTTACACCTCTGGCGAAAACCATGAAGGTAGCGACAGTCTAATATCCGTAATCATCTGCTGCAGTCTCAAGAAAATTTCTTATAAAAGGTTTTCAGTGTGGCTTTAAAAAGTATTGTTACGATTTTTCTATGTTCAGGAATGCCATGCATCAGCCACTTTGTGAGTGTTAAGAAGATGGATAGCTGAGAAGCAATAGGTCAGTTTTGGTATTATTATTTGTTTTCAACATGTAAGATAGAAGTCGTGGGTTCTCAGGAAACACTTTTGTTAATGTTGTGTGGGAAGAAGACAGAATCACCCTCAACATTAGCTTTCACTGTTTATCTCCACACTATGTGTTGCTGAGTTTTGTAAACATCCACTAAAAAGAACAGAAGCTGGAGGTTTAACCGGTGTCTGGGGATCTCAGAACATGGACTGGGACAAAGCTTGATATCATGCGGCTTCCATGCATTTAAAGATACAGAAAAAGGCATGGTACACCTTTCTAAATACTCATGATGGTCAAGAACAACTAAAGCCAGAGAAAATAAATTGGAACTTGCTTTTGAACTCACCAGTGACACTTTAGGGACTTCCTGAAAACATACACAGTGGCCATATTGGTTGGAGCACTGAGAATCATGCTGAGGAGGGAAGGAAGACAGGAGGGAGTGAGGAACAAGAAGGGTGGAAAAGAGACAAGCAACACATAAAGGATTTTGCTCAGAGGTTCAGCATGAAATGGGAGCTTCCTCAGTGAGGCTGCAAAGATGCAATGCAGAGAGGTTGACAGAGAGACTTTGCTCAAGGTGGAGGGACAGCAATAACGTAAACTCTAGTGTGGATCTCGGTATAAATCAGCAGCTGTAGCACAGAAATCACTTGACCTGACTGATAATAAGCATCAGGAGACAACCAGTGTGTGCTCGTCCATAGGCTGCAGAAAGGCTTGCTGATGTTCACCCTTGCCACTAAGCTGTCTTCCTGTATTAGAAGAGACATATGCACTATGATAGCACAGAACTGAGTGAAAGACTATTGCCAAATAATATTCAGGGAGTGGCCATTTCATTAACTACTTACTTATACTGTTACTATGTTTTCTTAAGCTGGTATCATGGTGTCTTTCCATAAAAAGTCCTTCTTGGTTTTATGTGCACAGTGGAGGACTTTGGGTAAGCACTGTACTGCTTAGTGAGCGTACCCAGAAAAGAGCTATTGCCATGCACACCTGGCAGAATTTCCATTTCATTTGGTCCATCATTCATGTATGTTGCAAGTACCTGACTGCAGAAAGAAAAGACTTAATTTTAAGCTCAGACACAGATAGGCTTCTGAAAAATCAATTTTAAGACTAGAAGGAACCTTACTGATCTCAGAGACTGATCTTCTGCATGGAGATGGTGGGGTTGGCAGACAGTAATCTGCGTATTTTCTGCTTCTAGCAGATATCCAAGGTTAATACAAGAAGTACTTCAATAAAATAAGAATCATTAACATATCTTTTAGCAGATAAATGGAATGGCCACATTACCATCTCTTTAACAGCTGCCCTATGTTTTTTGCTTCTCTGTTGCAGCAGACAATGACAAACTGCAATCAGTTCACGTATTGGTACATATAGACCAGCAATTTAATTTGTGTGAAGCACTGAACTTTATCCCAGTACTTCAGTAGCCAGTTATCTACATTTGGTAAAATGAGGAGTAATTTGTGAGTAAATGAGTGTCGATTTGGCTTTTTTTTTAAGTCTCGGAGCCATGGTCTCTAATTATAAACTCACCGATAAATTCCAAGATTTTTATACAGTGCTGTAGTTTGCAATGTCTTTGTTAGCAATTTTGGAGCTAAAGTCAAGGTTCTGTTCTCAGATGGAAGGCCTCGTGTATCTCCTCTGGTAGTGGAGCATGGCCCAGAGATCCTGGTAATAGCCCTCATAGCGAGAGCAGCAGAACTGCCCCAGTGTGGTGACCCAGCTGGGCTGTTCAGCTTTACTGATACAGAGGGTATAGCTATTGTGCTTCAAGCTCCAAGATTATATTGCTTCAGGGCAATGTATTTCTTTGTGGGGGAACAGTCATGAGCAAGCACATTTGATGCTTACTCAGTGGTCTTTTAATCTCAACATGTCCCCGTAAGTTTATGTTCCTTTAAGAGAGACAACCCTCAGGGCATAGGCAGAATGTAGAATTAAATGGGGTGACAGAATTATGGTGTAAAATCTTTCAGCAGATTGAAAATAGTTTTTGCAATACTGTTTTGAACAATGAGGAAAGGTTGACAGAGATGGGGTTGTTCAGCCTGGAGAAGAAAAGGCTCCAGGGATACCTTATTGTGGCCTTTCAGTAATTAAAGAGGACCTATAAGAAAGATGAGGACAAACTTTTTAGCAGGGCCTGTTGCGATAGGATGAGGAGTAATGGTTTTAAACTAAAAGAGGGTAGGTTTAGACTGGATATAAGGCAGAAATTTTTTACAATGAGGGTGGTACAACACTGGAACAGGTTGCCCAGAGAGGTAGTAGATGCCCCATGCCTGGAGACATTCAAGGTCAGGTTGGATGGCGTCTGAGCACCCTCATCTAGTTGAAGATCTCCCTGCTCATTGAAGGGGGGTGGACTAGATGGCCTTTAAAGGTCCTTTCCAACCCTAACTATTCTGAGTCTAAGATTCTGTGATTTCATTTCTACCTATAGAGGCTTTCTGGGCTAGTACTTGGACAAAATGTCTATTGGTACAAGAAGATAAGAGAACATATGAGAAAGGTTGTGCCTGTTTAGACTTTTGAAAGGTTAGCAGTAACCAACAGTTATTTATGCTGCTCGCAAATTCCATTTGCAGCCTTTAGTTTAATCTCTTCAAATCTTTGAGATCTTAAAACACTAAAAGTGCTTATAAACCTGATAGAGAGGATTTTTAGAATATGGAGCTAGATAGGAGTTAAACTGGGCTTAGGTATAAGAAATCCACTCTTTTTTATTTTTATTTCAGTGGGACTAAGAGTTCAGGAGATGTATTTCAGGATATATTTTCCAAGATTTAATTCTTCCCTTGGGTCCACATTATGCTCTGATTTACACTCCACATAATTCCACTAAATCAGTGCTCCTGCTCCACTCTCTGTCTCTAGCTACCAGTTAATGCTGTGCTTGCTCTTACATCACGTGTCTCCCACAAGGCTGTGCAAACCCTCTTGCTAATCGGAACAGGGATGGTGTACTTTCCTGGTGAGCAGAGAAAAGAAGCAACAACCACAAATCCTGACACCAATATCTTCCTTACAGTGCATGGCCCCATTGTTACACAAAGCTGCTGACAGGACTTATATATGCGGAAGGGTACGACACGATCCTCACTACATAAAAGCAAGCAGGAGACCTTGGTGTGCAGTAATTATGTTCTCCACAGCCATCTTGCGAGTGGTGCCTTCCTTTTGAAAATATCCGTAGAAGAGATTCAGTTAAAGTGCTTTCAATTAAGGTGTTTAAAATTAAGTGTTTTTTTCACCTTCCCTCAGACAAGCGACACATACCAGCACCTCGCTGTCTGAAAGATGCCACCTGCTCTTTTAGTGAAGCAGAAGGATTGGAATGGCAAACAAACTAGCTCTCCTGCTGAAGTAATTTTGCTTTTGCTTTATCACTAAGAGACACAGCAGAGAGTGAATGGTGTTTCTTCTGTTTCAGAAGGACCCTGATTTTTGTCCACATATTTAAATAAAAATTAAGCTGCTTGGTACCTGTGCCAGCATGTGACACTATTTCTTACTGCAGAATCGTGAAAAATTCATGCATTATGTATTGGTTAAGAATGTTATCCTTTCCTGAGACTCAAAAGGCAATACTTCACTTAAAAATTGATTCAAAATAAAAATATCACAAAGACTTGTCCCCAGCATGGTGCCTTACACAAGCACATCAAATGAAGAAAGGAAGAAAGGTCACATTAAAGAGAATGCAAGATGTATTTAATCTGGTTACACAGAAAAGCTCTCCAGGGCAGGAACTGTCTACTTACCTGTCGGTGTAGTGCCTTACACAGCAAAGCTCTTGCCCAGTGAAGCTTTCAGACCCTTAAACAGCAACAACACTCAGGATCATGGGTGTTAAGGGAAAGACTGAGGCCCATATTTGATTTTCATTGGCATAGCTGGTTTCCTCTGACCTTTGTTTACAGTCTTTGCATTTTGCTGTACTTAAAATACAAGCAAACCCTAGTGCAAGTTACATACAGAGAGTATGCGATTAAGGAATACCGTCTTCTAATATTTATTGTAGCACATAGGCCTTTCGGTCACATGTATGGAGAAACGTAAGAAAGAATTAGGAAAATGGCAAAATAATTGCATATCACAGTTTAATGAAAAATTCCCCAAAAGGCTCATTTTGTAATATAATTTGAACTACTGAACTGCAGAATAGAAAGTTATCTGCCTAATAAAACATCACTAGTTTCAGCCCTGATGTTAGTACCAGCTTACTGCCTTTTATTCTTTTAACGTCTATACCAAAAGCTACGTAACTCTGCACATACAGCTAACAAATTAATTTCTCAGTTATAACAATGATGGTCTCTAACCAGTGACTTTTGCTAAACTGAAACCAAACCTACTGAAGAATTTGTGCAGTTGTCCATGGTGCCCAGCACAGTGTGAGTCTCACTGCACACGGTCTAGGGGTGGGGTGGCTTTGATGCATACAAGCAGTAAAGGGGGAGGCAGAATGAGTCCAAGGCCAGGGCACCAAATTCCTGTGTACAGCCTCAACTACTGTTTCCTCTGCAGCCAGTTTAGCTGGACCTAAACCCCAAATTATTCTGGTACTACAGTATTTTTCTGGTCATGATGGTGTAAGGGCATTGGCAAGCTTTATGGATAGAAGGAAAATCGTTAGACCAGCTAACAACTGAAAAGCAGTAAGAATGCTTTTGGGCAGAAAAACCTTGCTTCAGGTTTTATAGCTTGAGAGCCTAAGAGTCTGTGTGATTTTTCCAAGCACACAAGCTGTGTCTAGCGAGTGACCGACTTCTGAGCCTACCATCTAAACCTTGCCCTTTTTTGTATTCCGTTTTTTCTTGCACACTCTAACCAGTAAGTCAAAACCATACAATAATAAACCTGCTTTCCCGTTTCGACTCTTGCTTCCCTGCTATGGTTATCTAGGCTTTGGAACGTAGTAATAGTAAAATCTATCATTTATTACAGTAAATTTTCTAAAATCACTTTCTTTCCCCTCTCCCCAAAGGTGAATGTATGTTTAAACGAGTCTGGACTACCGTCTGACTGTTTGTACTCTGTATTTTAATGAGGGACAAGCTGTGCACCAAGTAGCAGCATTTTAATGAGGGACAAGCTGTGCACTAAGCGGCAGAGGGTTAATCTCAGAACATTTTTATGGCTCAAGTGATCTCATCTTAAAAGTACACGGGTTATAAAAGACAGTAATTAGACATTAAACAGTTATGAATGCAGAGGATGATGCTCTTGTATAAAAAGAGCACAGAATTAGTTTGATAGTTCTTGTGCATTTGTAGTATTTTCTCTGGGATTAAGATAGCCTGCCCAAGGAGAAAGTTTATCCATATTCTAGTAATTTGTTTCTCATTGTCTTGCAATTTAAAGAGCCACTTGATAAAGCCTAAATTGTGCACTTACATGGTGATGCTCTCTTTTTATTGTTCTGCTAAATTTGCATTCCAAACAATAAGTATCTTTCAGTGCGGCCTAGGTTAGCCTCAGACAAGTGATTTTTCTACCAGGAATGACAGCTTTACATTTCAGAGTTGGCACTGTCATTTTTACATTGCAGGATCAAACCTAATTTAAATCACACAGATTCCATCTGTTAGGTTTTTTTTAGAATTTAGTCTCTTACTATTTGTCACCCATGATTAGTAGTTAGGGAGACCATGGGACTCTTCAATATAAAGAGACAGTTTTACTATACATAGCTCCCAGAAACAGTGTCTTCCTCCTTGCACTTTTCTGAAGAATTCACCTCCATCATTTGGAAATACTGGGTTTTTTTATTTGATGTATAAACACTTGCCTGAATACAAAGACCTTCGTTAATCTCCAGTAAAGAAACGACATGAAATATTATAAAAGGAAGTTTGCTAAAAGCTACAAAGAAATCTTTCTAAGCTGACCGTGATGTCCTGTGTGGTCAGGTCGGTGGTATGTCTTAATAGGCATTACATAGTGAAAACCTTTGCACTGTTCTTCACAGGGAGAAGACATCTTTGCCTATGTCCTTTAACTGGAAGTGAGGAAATTATTAAATCCACCCTACAGCACACCTGTTTTGAAGTTTCTGTTTTGGGGAATGAGGTACAAAAACAGGTACAGATTTAGACTTGCTATAGTTTAAACTTGGTGATGCATATAGCAGCCTGTCCTTTCCATTAAAGCTTCTGTCCCATGCTACCCAGAAATGCAGTCCCTCTCCCGTCCTCTCAGGCAGGTCTAAAATCTCAGTAATTAGACTGTGTGATGTGAGGCCATTTCCCTGTATAAGGTCAGAGTTTTCTAACGCTTTAAGCCAGGTGTCCTCCCCTTCTTTCAGACTATATGTCAGATGCTTTGATTTACATGGGTGTGTGTGATCCGTCATGACCTGATCAATCAGGTTTCTGTAGGGTTGGCTGTTATTTTGGGCAGGTAATTTAATGATACCGTGCACAGCTTTTTCTAAGTTCAAAGTTCATATCCATCATCCCTTTCCTGAAGTTTTGGGAAGGTACATTTAGGTCATTGCCAGTTGAAGCTCTGTATAAACCCACTAACACGGGGCAGTAGACAAGACGCTACACTCTGGGACTAAGATGAGGGTCCAAAGACAGTGGCCTGAAAATGTTTATATTGAGTGGTGTTGCTAGTATCTGTCAGACTATGTTGAAATGTTCAGTTCGTAAATGTTGACAATTCCAAGCAAGATAGGTGGTGGTGTTTGTTTGGTTAAACAAAGAAAGCAATAAACCCCGAATTAGCTCAGCCTTTCGCATCTCACTATTAAGTTCAAAGACAAAGAACCCCTCTGAAAATACTGTATATTTCCTTGTTCAAATTCCATGCAACACAGTGGTTTAATATTTGATCCTGAAAGACAGTTTGCCTACTCTTTTGTGATTAAGCCTAAGTATGTTTTAGAAAGAAATACACAGATAATATTATCCTGTTAATATTAACTTCTTTCACAGAGCAGTAATTCAGGAATAACTTGACTGATACGGGTCTCACCAATAAAGAACTTGTGTTAGTGAGACAAGAAAATGACTGCAATATCAGATCTATCCAAATTATCCTCCTTGCCTTTAATAGGCTGTATAAGGTATGCCATGCGAAGTTCCACCCAGAATCCCTATTATCCGTACAGAACCAGTGACATGTTAGAGGTTTTATCCTAACCGAAGCAGGATTTCAAATGCATTTCTTTCTGACAAACTTTAGATTTAATTATAACAGTGAGAAACATACAAGACTTGTGAGGAAACAGTGTCGATAAAGGTTTCAGTCACCAAACATGCTAGATGTTTTTCTTTGCTTTCTGCCAGAATAGCTCAATGCTCTGCAACGTAATTGGGCTTTCAGTTTAAACCCAAACAAAAAGATTGCTTGTAATACTCTTCAAAACCCATGTAAATACTGCTTTGCCCTTCTGCTGTGCCTCCCAGATTAAAAGCATCTGCAAATATTTTAGAAGTATTGTTCCAGCCCCCTTGGAGGCTCGCTAATTAAATTGCATCGCTTTGGAGACATGTGTGGAAACAGACTCTAAGGTTAAATAATGTGGCAGCCGAAAGGGCAGAAGTCTGCATCTTAATTAAGAACAGAAGCCAAACCTTGCAGCTACCAGCCATCCATTTTAGGTTATGTAACTGCTTCTCATCTTCTTTTGATGAGAGCTGTTTCTTTGACCACAGACACATGACAGTACAGTGAAACCTGATGAGTATTTTCCTCACTGTACATCATTTAGGAATGTTGGTTCCTATATGCCTAGTTTAACACATGTTTGTGGTATGACCCCTTGGTGGAATCATTTTGACACTCACTGTCCTGTCTGTTCCCCGGATGCTTTCCTTAATGGTGGCTTTGGAGGAAAAATCAGCCTTGCTCTTTTAGAAAACATGATCTCCAAACTGAGCTCCTGCGACTCAATTGATTTATAATTGAGGCAATTCCCATTTCACACTAGCTTTACAAGTTTGCCATCTTTCAGGAAGGTGCTTCACATGTACAAAAGAATGAATTTACTGCAGCAAATTCCTTTATCCAACAAGCACACAGGAGCAGCAGTGTTGAACTGATGGTTTTCTGCTAGCAGGGGGCAGCTCGCATGGCCTGGGGTGCCTTCCCTGGCACCACGCTGGGGAGCTCAAGCCAAAGTCCTGCACCACTGGTGGCACTAAACAGAGGAGGTCCCTCATGTTTCCTAGCGTGGCGAGGCTTAGATGGTTTTGGCTTGTGCCAGATCACTGACAGCCCCTGACAGAGCAACCACCGCAGCTTTCATTGCTGGATCTGGCAGGGCTGGTGCTAGCAGTGACGAAGCCAGGACACTGGTAACAAAATTGTCTTTGCCAGTTGTGCTCCACAAGGAGGGAAGCTGATTCATCCTGCTCAGAGACAGCAACCCAGTGCTTTTGTGGCGAGCGGAACTATTCTAACCACAGAAGCTGTCAGATTGCAAATATTTAGATGAAGCATAACAAGAAATATAATGTGAAAGAATCCTGCTGCTTTCTGATTAACGCAGTACTCATCACCATCTAAACTCTAGCATGAGGCCGGGCACCAGTTTGTCATTGTATTAATCATTTTTATGTCTCAGCTCCAGTCATAGAAAAAAGGAGTTAACTCGGTTTACAACTACTAAAAATAAACTTGCAGACTTGCTGGATTCCTCCACATTAAAATGTAAACAACTGTCAGGTCTTCTGGAAAAGCTAGTTTTGCCCTGCCTGTGACTTCCCCAGGAGAATTTCTGTTTTTTAAAAAAAAACTTTTATGCTGAAGACTTGTTGCCATAATTGGGACTGGCCATTTTTCTCTCAGAAAAGTAAAAACTAAACTCTTTCCAATTAAAACAATTTCTACTAGAACCATGGCACACAGACTGTGTAGAGAGCAGTGTGAGCTGCTTCAGTGGGTATTGCAGCCAACCTTTTTCAAATCTGTGTGCCTCAAGAGAGCCAGCTAGATCCATATTTAGACACCTAGATTAGAAGTGCCTGGTCTGGCTTCAGTGCCAGCACCCACAGATCTTACGAGTGTCTTCCACTGTCAGTCAAATCCAGGATATTTGAAAGTAAATCTGTTTTTTGGGGGGGCCTAAATGAAGAAACATTTTTGACATGAAAAAAAATAATCTCAGGCCAAAATTTTAAACGCTTTGTTCAAAATGTTCTTCTTATGTTGTTACCTGATTTCTACAAGTATGTCAGACCTAGCGTATGCGCTCATCGCTTTAGAGCACCACGTGGTGCTACCTGAGATTGCTTGGTGCAGAAATAGAAGTTCTGGGGTAAGAAAACAGACAAAATATAATTGCTGTACTGCAAATTGATTGACATACTGCACTTTACTTTGAGTTGGGGATTTTTTCCATGGAAATACTTGGACTATTTTATCAAAGCATGCCCAAATCATTGTGTAATAATACAACAGTTAGCCAGTCAAACCATTAATCTGGCTAGCATATCCTTCCCTACTACTTAAATTGGTTTGGAGGATCTCTTTTTGAGTGCTCCTTTTGTGCATGGTTTGGATTGCAGAAATTGCACCTGTCAGTCATAGATAACAGTTACAGAATGTTCACAGATGACACTTTTTCAGATCTAGGAGGTAATGGGTTACAATGTACCACACTAACTTAGATAAATGGATAGGAAGCATAAAAGAATATTCATAAAAAGCCAAAGTAAAAAGAGAAATAATGTTTCTTCTCTTACTTTAAGGACAGGAAAATAGCAACAGAACAGATTAGAATATCTCTTAATAAGCAATATAGACCACTCTAATATCAGTATAGCATCACCCAAGATTACTGTCAGTTCTGTGAAAACCTTTTAAGGGTAGAAGTTATACTGGGTTTCCAGGGAATCTCTTCTAGTGCTTCCCTACTGTTAGAAATTTATTCCTGCTATTAACTAGTTTGCAGATTGAAGCCTATTCCCTTTTGTCCTAGGAGGACATGGAGAACAGTTCCTTACCTCTATGCAACAGCCTTTCCAGTACTTGAAAACTTATGTCCTCCCTCAGTGATCTCCTTTTTATATAAAACAACATGACTTCAATCTTTTTTCTGTAAATCATTGTCTCCTAACCTCTGATCTTTCTCTTTCCTCTCACATGAGGACTTCTCAATCAGAGAAAATTTCTTCTAAATCTGGATGTAAGATTGCTCAGCTCTGTGACAAGTGGCTTCATAACGCAAGTAAACATTGTTTGAAGAATTGCTCTTTTTTCTTTTGAATCTGCCATTAGCTAGTTTAATTTGATGTCTCCTCATTCAATCATTATAGAAGATGGTGAACAACTTTCTGTACCAGGCTCCTTTCTGCATAGTGGCATGTCAGTTGCCTTTTCCCCAGGCAGGGTTGCACTGATCTAGTTAATTACTCATCATGCTGAAGCTGTTCTAAAATTTAGCCCTTTCTCTATACTTTTGTGTTATTCCCCGGATCCCTTTTTAAAAAGTCACCTTGCCCTTCTCGTCGCCACCTTATACTGAAGTGGCTTTAAGTAACATACACTGGCTAGTATTTCAGCCATTTCACGTTTGCAGTCCTTTAGAATTTGGGCAGGTGCCATCCAGTCCTGGTGGTTTGAGTATTCTGTCAATTTGTTCTATAATCTGTTCCACTGACACTTCAGTTTGTGACAGATTCTCTAACACCTCCTCCAAAAAGAAGGGTTTCAGTGTGGAAACTTCACAAAGTTAGTTCATGGCAAATGCTTATCTATTGGCTCTCACGCTACTCTGGCAAGCTTTCTGCTCCTGATGTGTTCAAAAAAGAATTTATTACTTTTTATGTCTTTGCAAGTTTTTTCTCAAAATCTGCTTTGGCGTACTTTCACATTTAACCTGCCAGTGCTTGTGGCCTTGTCTGATACTCTCAGTTGGACAGGACTTCTACTTTATGAAGGCAGCCTTCTTCCTCTTAATAACTTCCCTTTACTTTCAGTTTAGCTATCTTAATTTTATTCTTTTAGGATATGTGGCTTGCATCTAATGAGAGCTTCCAATACAGTGTCTTCAAATAGCCTCTATGTCACCTGCAAAAATTTCATACTCTGGACAACCCATTTTACTAAAAGTTAGAAGAATGCTTTTGATTTAATCCCTAGAGGGTCCATCATATCAAAAGATGTTTTTTTTCACATTTGTTGTTTTTCTTCCATTCTTTTTTTTTTTCTTCCCCTAAAAAAAGCCTACTGTAACATTTTTGATCTTAAATATTAGCAGCTTGTTTCCACTTTGGTTTATATGAAGTCTTTACTCCCTTCTTGTACAGGGTCCCTTTGTTTCTAACTTTTTTTTTTCCAGTTCCCAGTAAATCTGACCCTACTTCATTTTCTCAACCACGCATTGCAGCTTTTATTTTCTGCCTCCATTTGACCCTCAGCATGGCAGGAAGATTTCAGAGACTGCAACTCTGAACATCCTGGTTTGGATGATTCAACCTAACAACATCAACTTTTGCTGCAGAACCTCTCTCCTACCCTACTGCTGGTTTGAAAGCGCAAAGATGTTAAATCCTCCACTTTACGTACAGTCTTACTCACCTGCATGCCATATCAGGATATATGAGGTGAAGGGATCACAGAAATGTGCTTGTAGGTTCCCTCAATTCTTTTTATTTGCTGAACAGATTTTGATTAAAAAAAAAAATCTGTGTCTGCCCAAAAGGATTAGCAAAGGAATCCATCTGTGCTCTTTAGCCATGAGAATGCATTTTATGGATTACACTATTTCTGTATATTTGTGCTGGAATCAGGTTTTAAATCTAAAATAACTGAATTAAGAGGTAATAGCACAGTAGCTCTCATATAGGGGATTCATCAATGCAAACAGTCTATTGAAGGAAAAATTGTTCTTATAGCAAGAGACTTAATTATGTCTCATATTGTGCAATATTACTATTGGGCTTCCAATGCCTTTAGTAAACATTTCCATTTAAACTATTTTGCAGTGATTACATCTATTTTTATTGTAGTTTGGAATTAGAAGAAAAGTCAGTACAAATTATTTTTGTGTTCTCTTTGTCAATAGTGCTCATTATGTGGATATAGTTTAAATTATTGTTTGAGAAACAATAAAGCTACTCTTTTTTAAAAAGATATGTTGACCAGCACTCCCAGGTCCTTTTCCTCTGGGGAGCTTTCCAAGGTTCCTCCGCAAGCCTGCAGCGTTGCATGGGGTTGTTGTGACCCAAGTGCAGGACCCAGCACTTGGCCTTATTGAACCTCACACAGTTGGCCTCGGCCCATTGATCCAGTCTGTCCAGATCCCTCTGCAGAGCCTTCCTACCCTCAAGCAGATCAACACTGCCGCCCAACTTGGTGTCATCTGCAAACTTACTGAGGGAGCACTCAATCCCCTCGTCAAGATCATTGATAAAGATATTAAACACAGCTGGGCCCAGTACTGAGCTCTAGGGAACATCACTTGTGACCAGCTGCCACCTGGATTTAACTCCATTCGTGACAACACTTTGGGCCTGACCATCCAGCCAGTTTTTTACCCAGTGAAGAGTGTACCTGTTCAAGCTATGAGCAGCCAGTTCCTCCCAGCGAATGCTGTGGAAAATGGTGTCAAAGGCTTGACTAAAGTCTGGGTAGACTCATCCACTAAGTGGGTCACCTTGTCATAGAAGGAGATCAGGTTATTGAAGCAGGACCTGCCTTTTGTAAACCCATGATGACTGGGCCCGATCACCTAGTTGCCCTGTATGTGCCACGTGATGGCACTCAGGATGACCTGCTCCATAACCTAACACCAAGGTCAGACTGTCAGGCCTGTAGTTTCCCAGAGTCTTCTTCTGGCCCTTGTAGATGGGCATCACATTTGCTAACTTCCCTGGGACTTCCTAGTTAGCCAGAACTGCTGATAAATGATGGAAATGATGGCAAGTGTCTTGCTGAGCAATTCTTCCAGCTCCCTCAGCACCCTTGGGTGGATCCCGTCCAGCCCCACGGACTTTTGTGTGTCTGAGTGGTATAGCAGGTCGCTAACCATTTCCCCTTGGATTATGGCGGTTTCATTCTGCTCCCAGTCCCTGTCTTCCAGCTCAGGGGGCTGGGTACCCCGAGAACAACTGTTCTTACTATTAAAGACTGAGGCAAAGAAGGCGTTAAGTACCTCAGCATTTTCCTCACCCTTTGTCACTAAGTTTCCCCCCGCATCCAATAAAGGATGGAGATTCTCCTTAGCTCTCCTTTTCTTACTAATGTATTTACAGAAACATTTCTAATTGTCTTTTACAGCAGTAGCCAGCTTACATTCAAGTTGGGCTTTTGCCCTTCTAATTTTCTCCCTGCAAAACCTCACGACATCCTTGTAGTCCTCCTGAGTTGTCTGCCACTGTCTTCCAAAGGTCATAAACTCTCCTTTTTTTCCTGAGTTCCAGCCAAAGTTCTCTGTTCAGCCAGGGTGGTCGTTTCTGAACCTTAGGTAAAAAGTCAAAATACCACTAATCGGCTTTGAAAATGAAAGTATATGTTAAATGACACTATAGATAAACACCCTTAAATATTTTTCAAAAGGAAAATTATGACATCAATTATACTTTTCATATATACTTATAGTTCACATTGACACACAAACATATAGTATTTTGATCTAAAATAATAGAGTAATTGCAATGTATAGTGGTAGATCAATGTAATGGGGATGGGTGTTTCAGAAATCTCCAACAATTTTGCTATCAGTGTTTATTCCAGGCAATGTTTTTCATTCTGAGCTTCTATTTTATGTTTATTTCATGCTCTTTCAAATTTTCAGTGAGTTTGTCATCTTTTTGGTTCACAGGCTTCAAGGAAAAAAACCCAGAAATCCCAAGAAAAAAGTTGTATCTAAATAAGGAGAAAAGACATATTGAGAGTCACTAAACAACTAAACATGTTCTGTCAAAATTCTCCCACTAAGCCATGGAATAAAGCCCCTTGGACACATCTCAAAAGATTATAATTCTTCGATATGCTTTGTTTCAGCTAGTCATTGAAAAACTAATGCCCTACAGATGAAGACCTGTTGAATTTCCAAATTTGTATTGGAAATCCCCTTTGATGGTTTTGTTAATATGCAGCTCTACAGCTGGCTCCAAAATAAACAGTTGGATCAACTCCTCTCTTCTAGAGAGCATGAACAGGAGCAGAGGGAAGGGAAAATTCCTTGAAGATTTCTTTGTTGTGTTTCTTCTGAGCTCTCCAAGGAGTGGGACAAAGCTTTGATCCAGTGAAACTAGGCACTGCGTATGCATCTCTAAACTCACGGAACCTCGTAAACTTCAAAAGATAGCATCATATTCACACAGGTCATACAGCATCACACCATTTCAGTGCCATTTCCTAGTGTCACAGCTGGGACAGGATGTTGTGCCCCAGGCACCTCCCAGTTCCTGTTGTTCATGGGAATTCATCAAAAAGAGAGATCAATAGGAAATAAAATACAGTCATTTTTCCCTGTCTAAAAGACATTTGATATTTTGCTTCTTTGCCCATTACAAAAGGTTATTCTGTTACCCACTGGATGCCAATAAAATGTCCAGCATTAAATTGAGCACATATATCTGTGTTTTTAAAAAGAAGCATCATAGATCAGCATGTCCGCTCCAGTGAAAATCAGCATCTGTTACCATGAACAGCAGTTTCACCTAAACCATTTTAATCAAGAGTTGGAAAACTTTCGGGCAACAGCAAACACTCATTAAGGTGCATCAGCCTTCTCTTGTCAATTAGAGTTGATTCACTGTAGTATACTGGATGCAGACAGCAACCATAAAAAACCATCTGTGCTTTTAAATGAGGTTTTCCAGGTTCAGATCCTCATTAACATAAATAATTGTACTCACCCCTGAAATCAGCTTGAAAGTCAGCTGAATGTGCTTGAGAGAATATGTTTATATCTGGCATAAACTCTAGGACTGCAGCTCCACCTGCTCATACTTTTCATCAGTTCAGGTTCTGTCCCTTCACAAAAGAAAAGTTGACCCCAACACTTTGTAAGCATTTTTTAAGAGCATTAGTTCCTTTAAAATGTTTATGAAAAAATATTTCCAAATGCTCCATTGCCTTTGATATACTGCACATACTATGATTTCCCTGTTTCCTGAAATATTTGATTGTTCAATAGAGAAGAATCATCAAGGCTTTTTTTCTTCAAAAATAATGATTTTGTGAACCAGTTTTTCAATTTGGGTTTTCTTTTGTGGAGCTGCCATGGATGACATTGAATTTATGTCATTTTTTAAAAAATCAAAATGAAAATCAAAACTCTAAAATGTCAAGCTTTTGAAATTCAGAAAAAAAAAAAAATCAGGACAATCTTAACAGAAACAATTGAGACTAATTGAGAGCAGCCCAGAAGGCACAATAAGTCTCTAGCTGGCTGGACATCTATGCAAATTGAAAAACGAAAGATAAAGATAGTTTGTCTGTCTGAAATTTACTGCCAGAACAGACCTGCTAGACATAAGAAGTTAGAGATTTTGGCAGGTTGCTCTGAACCACTTTATTGTGCTACTCTAGTTGAGTACAGTGCTATAATTTCTGCAGAGCAGGATGCTTCTGCCACTCTACTTGGGATTTTCCACCCAAACATGACAAAGATAATAGGAGAAATGTAGAGTAATTATTCATGTAGGTAACTTAGTAATACAGTAGTATAGGCCACAGAAAACATGAAAAAAAATTCATAACATTGGAACTAATCAGGTCAGATGTTTGTAATGAAAAGCTGTTGCTGGACAGAGTGGCTAGCTCATTTAGGATAATGCAGTATTAACAAGGAACACACTGACCAGGCTCCAGTGAAAATTAACTCTGAAGAAGAATATAATCTTCTCAAACCATCAGTCTAGCCAAGTTCTCAGTGATACTACAGTTTTCCCCTCAGTTCTTGGAATGCAACTGCTTCTGGCATTAGAAACGGTAATAAAGTGAAATGGCTTCCATCTGAACCTCAGATGCTCCACTTGTCTGAAGCTGGTTAGCCAGCAATGCAGACACAGACGCATTTGCTTTGTTTAATTTCAAACCTACTTGCACACTACCACTTTGATACCATGTGCCAACTATGCTGCTCAGAGCTTGAGTAAGTTGCAAACCATTGTTGCAAACAGGTGCTTGCCATTAGTAAGAACAGAACCAAGGGTATTTAGTCCAAAAGGCTGAGGCACGTTGTTGGTGCAGAAACTTTTCCTTGGTTGTGAAGCAGTTGTAGAATATGGGCCCACTGAAAGGGTCTCATGTCACACTTGCTCCCCAGGAACGTTCTGAACATGTGAACTTCCAATGAAATTTAATTGTAACGACATAGAGAAGAGTTGTATTCCTACTTCAAAATGCCCTTCATATCACAGAATCACAGAATCACAGAATGGTAGGGGCTGGAAGGGACCTCTGTGGGTCAGCTAGTCCAACCCCCCTTCCAAAGCAGGGTCACCTACAGCAGGCTGCACAGGACCTTGTCCAGGTGGGTCTTGAATATCTCCAGAGAAGGAGACTCCACAACCTCCCTGGGCAGCCTGTTCCGGTTCTCCGTCACCCTCAGAGGGAAGAAGTTCTTCTTCATGTTCAGACGGAACTTCCTGTGCTGCAGTTTGTGCCCATTGCCCCTTGTCCTGTCGCTGAGCACCACTGAAAAGAGTTTGGCCCCATCCTCCTGACACCCACCCTTCAGATATTTATAAGCATATATTAGGTCCCCTCTCAGCCTTCTCTTCTTCAGGCTGAACAAGCCCAGCTCCCTCAGCCTTTCCTCGTAGGAGAGATGCTCCAGTCCCCTCATCATCCTCGTAGCCCTCCGCTGGACTCTCTCCAGTAGCTCC
>Ga0065711_1030405_pt1 | contig 32623 bp, 22 predicted proteins | sample Hoacrofraction12_FD_59098 | JGI IMG/M metagenome (GOLD analysis project Ga0065711, IMG submission 59098) | Hoatzin crop microbial communities from Cojedes, Venezuela - Epithelial fraction 12 v2 (version 2) | ecosystem: Host-associated > Birds > Digestive system > Esophagus > Crop | place...
TTTCAGTGGTGCCCAGGACAAGGGGCAACGGGCACAAACTGAAGCAGAGGAAGTTCCAGCTGAACATGAAGAAGAACTTCTTCCCTCTGAGGGTGACGGAGCCCTGGCCCAGGCTGCCCAGGGAGGCTGTGGAATCTCCTTCTCTGGAGATATTCAAGACCCGCCTGGACAAGGTCCTGTGCAGCCTGCTGTAGGTGACCCTGCTTTGGCAGGGGGGTTTGACCAGGTGACCCACAGAGGTCCCTTCCAACCCTGACCATGCTGTGATTCTGTGATACAGCAATCTGCGTCCACACCTCTGGGACCGGTGAGTTGCCTGCAGCCCCAGCTGCGGACAGTGCCTCGTATCTTACTGGCAGAAAGGTGGACCTGCTTGCTCTCCAGGTCCCTCAGCATCTCCTACTTGGAGGCACCCAATCAGAGTTAAAGATAACACTCAGCCTGGGCATCACCATTTTCAGCCATGGCACTTGGTGAAAAATAAAAGCCTCAGAATTACCGAGAGCTTCCCCACACTTCCATTCTAACTCCGTATATACTCGATTCAGTGACATTGACAGGCTGGAAAAGTGGGCTAGCACCAACCTAGTAAGTTCAAAGGCAAATGCAAAGTCCTGCATCTCAGGGGGAATAAAACCATGCAACAAGACAGGCTGGGGGCCTAACAGCCAGAAAACAGCTTTTCAGAAAAGGATGCAGAGTGTTAGCAGAGTACAAGTTGAGCGTCAGACAGTGAAGGCCAACGACGCACTGTGCTGCATTTGCAGAAGCACAGCCACAAGGTAGATGGAAGTGATTTTTACCTTCTACTCGTACTTGTGAGACTTGAGAACAAGATAGACATTGACAAACTGGACTGAGTTCCATGAAGCGCCGCAGAGATGGTGAGGACATACAAGGAGAAATATATGAGGAAAGGTTGAGGGAGATGGGTTTGTTCAGTAAGAAGAGAAGCCTCAGGGAAAATCTTATGGCTGCCTTCAGCTACCTAATGGGAAGGTATAAAGAAAACAGAGCCAGAGTCTGCTTGAAGAACGAGGCGGAAAAAAAGCAACAGTCACAAACTGGGATGTGAGAAATTCAGTTTGGATATTAGGAAAACCTTTTTCACTATGTGGATGGCCAAACAAGGGAACAGGTTGTACAGAGAGGTTGTTGAATCTCCAGCTTTGCAGATATTCAAAACTCATCTGGACAAGACTCTGAACAATTTCATCTATCTAGACCTATTTTGAGCAAGGGTTTCGATTAAATGATCTTCAGAGGTTCTTCTTAACCTAAATTATTCACCAGTTCTATCAGTCTCTCTACAAAGCTTTCTGATTTACTATCCCAGCTTCCCTGCCATTCTTTCCTCTCAAATATTTCTCACAGACAAAGGCCATACTGTCTCACACACGTGGGAAAATGCTGACCAGCAATGCTCCCTGAATCTAAACAATTCCATTCAAGCTATTTATTATTTTGCAGAAATCCATTCAGACATGTCCTGTTAATCTGTGATGACAATCCGGAGAGCCTGATTTTTTCTAATTCCGCTAAAGGCAGAGGTCAGTACTTTTTCTAGCATCTCTGCAACGCCTTTCTGCAGCCTCAGTCTTTACCTGCGCATAAACCCCTCCTTCAGGCTGTTCACAAGAACTCCAACACACAGGGACGTAGCTTGGTGCTTCTTAGGGAAACAAGGGCAGCTCAGATCTATTCCTTGCTGTGTCTCGGGCATGTCTCTGTCCCTTCTATTGTTCCATATCTTTTCTCACTACTGTCTAACTTTTATCTCACCGTTTCTCTGTCCACTGTAGCATGCTTTGAAGGAAGGCTTGGAACACCAGAATGCAGCTGTACCTGAAGTCGTACTGACACCCAGAGGAGCTGCTTAGGAATTGCTACTTAACAAGGGAATAAAAGATTTTATTGCAAAATCAGCTGTAAACCCAAATGTACTTAACCTTGATTTAAAAAAGAAGAAGAAGAGAGATATTCTAACACATTCATCTTGAAAAAGATAGTTCTACCTTGGAATCAAGGTCAAAACATGACCTAAGATTGGCTTGTTATGTCCTTGAAAAAGAAGGTATTTCCAAATGACCAGCAGGATCAGTGTAGGGTGATCATGGGTTGGGTTTTTTTTTTGTTTGGGTTTGTTGATTTTTTTTTTTGCTGTTGTTGTTTGGTTTTTTTAATACCTGGCCTCTCTTTCTCTTATCATCACATGACACCAAAGCATCTCGAGGAAGTGTAATTCATTTTGAAGAGGGCTTGACCCAGGATTCTTTAGAATGCTGTTCTTCCATTTCCAGATTTGAACTAAATCTTCAAAATCCTCACTGACCTACCTGTCATTTGCTTGATGAATTCGGGGGGCAAAAGACAAAGGAAAGGCAGTAGCTCATGTGGCTCTAACCCTAAGAGAAATAACGCAAGATCAAGCCACACCATGTAACACTTCAGTGAAACAACAGACTGGATGTCAAGGGACTGGATGCTGTTCGAAACGGCTCTTTACTAAAAAAGACCTGGGACAGGAACTAAAGGGGGTGGGGGTGGGGTATGTGCACTGCTTTAACATCCTACTTCAAAAGCAAAACAAGATGTTTGGCGCCATCAGGTAACAAATCATCTGACCTCTTTTCTCAACAACAGATCAGCGTACTTTCACTTTTTCCAGAAAAAGATTAACCCAGAGATCATTTTGCTATGACTTTAACTTTTTATTTAACCCAGAGAATGGAATTATTTTGGTAACCACAAAGCCATGACAGCCACACTGCAAGCACATCAGGTATACTCTGATTCAGAAGTCGCATCCCCAGTTGGCCCTCAGGCTAGATGGAGCAGCAGCACATCAGCTGCTTAGCATCCCAAGACACCATCCAAAGAAACTGAGGCCAGTTTCGGTTTCCGAACAATTTAGAAGCTACCCTAAGTGATGTGGGTTTTACCACTAAAGCAAACCAGTCAGTCCTGATAAATAGCCTTTGCCAGTTTTGGGAGGAGACTGAATACAGGAATCTGTCAGAAACAGATTCTTGCAATTATGTTCATAAAGAAGTGGCCTGATTTCACAAGTGCTAAGCACTAAGCAACCCTCACTTGCTTGCCATCTTTCAAAAAAAACCAAAAATCACCTCAGTTAATGTGCGTAACACACAGGTCCTTCTATAGAGAAGAACTGCTGAGCTCTTTACACCCCTGCTATAGAGTAATTAATAAAGAATAGAACTTGTAATGAGAGTTTCAGATGTGTTTTTGTGCTGCACTTTTAGATGCCTGGCACAGAAACAAGACTCTAGGCGTCAGGGTTACACTGGCTCCCAGCCACCTCTGGCTCTCTGATTTCACCTCTTGGCATAATCCAGCCAGGTCCATCTGTCCCTGCTTGCCCACGGGCATAAACGCCGCCAGGAGCCTCAGCAAGGCTCTGTGCTACGGCCCCGCTCCTCATGTACTTCCCTCCCTTCCACACTCCTCCACGCCAGAACGGCAAAACGCTTGGTCAGACTCAGCTACCAAGACAAACCCATGGGTTTTTGTGCTCCTTTCACAGCACAGAGGAGCAGCAATGAAGTACGGACAACTTTTCTGCCTCGCCACTTGAATGCTATTAAGCTTTGAAGAGAGTTTCTCCCCTCACCCGAGAAACCCTTTGGTAGGCATTTTAAGAAGAGACAGTGCATTCTACACCCTCACATATAAGCCCGCAGCCAATGGACTAGGATACACATCCTAGACATGGAAGGGCAAGGGCAGCTCCCTGCAGAGCAGTCATTCCCAGCCTGAGGAACGCACTCCCTCTCCCTCAGCAGTTCCCAGGTGAACCGGAGAATCTCTCCCCAACACAAGCATGCTAAACCCAGCCCATGTTCACAAGTATTTTCTGTTTCAAACAACATTTATCAGAAGAAATAAACCTGTTCCTTCACACCTCCACCAAGCAAAAATAGCAAAATCTTTTCAAGGAGCCCTAGTGAAAAATTTCACTTTTCATTCAAGGAGTCATTTGAAGGCTCATGTTAAAATATTGCTCCCAGCTCTCATACAAACACTCTACATCTCGTGGGTCTAAAATACTAAATCATAAACCTCAAAAGACAACCTATTTTCACACAACTACACTTTGTCTCTAGCTTGTTGTTGCATGGTATTTTGACACTTTTCAGTTTCCAGCCACAGCTGAAGTACAAACATGCAGATATCTGAAGAAGTAGAGAAAGTTAGCAAAGCTTTCACTTTTTGGAGTTTAACACTGTCAACTCAGGCAAAGTAGTACTTCTGTGCGAGCCTAGAGCAGTTCTTTTACCAAACTACATTTGCATTCTCTTTGCAAGCCTGTTAAACTGGAACTTCAGAATATGAACGGGGAGATCAATAAATACAGTCTGAATGCATACTATGAGATGTCTTGGTGTGAAAGCTTGGACACACTGTGATTGCAATGTGTGTGTTACATATGTACAGGACTATGTTTCGTACCTGTGCCCTCAAGCTTATTAGCTTTGGTTTTGATAAGACAGCTTGGTACAAAGCCATACAGCTCGGTACTGAGTGAGAGCACATGAAGAACCAGTCTCCTCTCTGAGCAGATGGCAGCTCCTTATGGCAGGGACAGAGGACATGGACACAGCCTTGCTATTCCTGTGCAATGCTCAGAAAACTAGGACCAGGCTGCTTTGGAGTTTGGTTTTTTTTGTCTTACTTCAGCTCTTACAAAAAAGTAACAACTTCACACAAATACAGACATACGTATTACCTAAAACTACAAGCTTCACTTCTTTTCCAACTTTTATTGGACTGGAAGCCTGCCGTGCTAGAGGATATTCACCCTACATTTATAACGCTTGGTAGTCAAATTATCAGATGCCATTTTCTTTCACCCAGCCAAATGGAAAACAAGGGTACAAGAAGTAACTGTCGTGATATGTTCTCCTGGCTTCTTTGCTGCAGATCTGCTTTACTTCTCAGCTCAGGTTCTGCTTCTGAATCCAGGGGCTAAAGTAAGCCATCAAGGATGGAAGGAAAGGTAAAAAAATGAAAAGGAAAGAGTTGCAACAAGTTAAGAGAAAAAAGAAAGAACTCTATGACTTCTGCCTTGGCTATCAGCCAAAGAGTGGAAAGCATATTTATAGCTGTTATGGTAAACAACTTAAAGAAACCCAAGGCACCCAGCTATCTGTACTCTGTCAACATCAATTCATCCTTTAAACATACTCCAACAACAACAACAAAAAACTTAAATTCCCCTTGGAAAACTCTTTTTCACCCCCTTATATACTGGAACTATTCAGAAAGCATTTTCAAGCTAGGTGATAGTTGACTTGGGGACCTAATAAATGCTTACAAACATCTCAAGGGTGGGTGTCAGGAGGATGGGGCCAAACTCTTTTCAGTGGCGTCCAGCGACAGGACAAGGGGCAACGGGCACAAACTGAAGCATAAGAAGTTTCACCTGAACACGAGGAAGAACTTCTTCCCTCTGAGGGTGACGGAGCCCTGGCCCAGGCTGCCCAGGGAGGCTGTGGAGTCTCCTTCTCTGGAGATATTCAAGCCCCGCCTGGACAAGGTCTTGTGCAGCCTGCTCTGGGTGACCCTGCTTTCGGCAGGGGGGTTGGACTAGATGACCCACAGAGGTCCCCTTCCAACCCCGAACATTCTATGATTCTGTGATTCTGTGACTTTTTCAGCATCCAGGTAGGTAGGTCCCTTTGTCAAGCACACGCACATTATGTTGCTTGAAATCACCCCAAGGAGCAGCGGAGAGCTGGACTGCTTGCATTTCCCTTTTGGAAAGTGGGATGACAGTCAAGAAACAAGATCTCTCTGAAGAAGCTGATTTGTAGTCTCTTGGTGTGTGGGAGTGTTCTGCATGTCACTGTCTGCCAAAATAATTTGTCAGCAGGGTGAATTTCCTCAGCTGTGCATCAGGTGTTGAGACGTCAGAAAAATCATTAGGAGCCCTCATGTTGAGGCCTATGGAGCAGGTGGGTGGGAAAAGAGGAAGCTAAAATCCCACCCAATCCACTTCAGGGAGCTGCATTCTGAATAAAATAATTATTTGGTAGCAAGAACTGATGCGAAAAAAAAACATCTTCCAGGATGCAGGACATGATGTACTCTCTTTCTGCTGCACGCTGAAGGGGCAGAAACGCAAACCCACCTCATCAGATGTGCCTGCTGTTGTTAAAACCCCCTTAACAATTCTGCACCTCCACAGCAAAGGCTGGAGACTTAATTCTGGAAGGAAACAAACACTATTTGCATTGCACTCACATACACAAATAAGGCCATACACATGCAAATCTAAATGAAATTCTGATTTCTTCCTTTTCCAATTACAGTTAACAAGAGCAGAAGCAAAAGACAATGTCTTAAAGCTCAGTATCAGTGGGAAAGGGGTTGCCAGAAAGATGTGTAAGTACTAAATACTAATGACTGTTGCAGAAATTTTACCAAGTAAACTCCATGATTTTTCTACGCTCCAGTTCTCTGTAGATAAGGCCAGAATTTGGCAGTAGTGACATAAAAATTCTACTAATTAACTGGGCAATAGGTGATTTAATAAGGTTTTTCCATGTATTGAATGACTTAAAGGCAACACCAGAAGCTGCTGAAAGTTCATGTTAAACAGTTTCCAGAACCATCGGATTCTTGCTGTTTGTAAAGATCCCTCACGTGTGGTGAGTGCAATCACCGCAGAGCCACGGCTCATCCCCCGACACGGCAGGTAACACCTGCCCTAGTCCTGCTTCCCTATTTTCAGACATCAGACAAAATGCCAAGATCTTCCCATGCCCAGAACCATCTCTGAGACGGTACCAACATGGCCAAAGCAACACAAACCCTCTTGAATCCTGAGTTGAGAATGTCTGTTCTCATGCTTACCTCCCCTACACAGTCTGTACATGATATGCTCAGGATATACCAAAAAACCCTCTCTTGCGGGCCAGACTTTGGAAGGATATTTTGGTGGCAACATTCCTCTCCATCCCCTGTGACTTTAGCATTGTTTTCCTCTCCAAACTGTGTTCCTTTTTCTGCGGTTGAGTCAAGCTGTGTCTACTAATCAGACATGTCCAGGAGTCCCTTCTCCTGGCTGTGACAGGGGTGAATGTCACTAGAGCTAGAGAAACTTGGGGAAAGTCGATACGGACTAAGTGACAAGGTGGGAGAGGCTCAAAACTAACTTGTGAATTAGTGTTTGCCCAGGTAAAAAGTCTTCTTTCCAGTTTCAGAACAAATCATTCGACAAATTCATATATATTCTGTACCTACAGCTGTACTTGAGGCTGCTGTACAAGCAGGTCCAGAAGGAAAAAGAAAACTTCTAGAAAAACTGTAAAAGCTGGTCACTCAAATTAGCTTCCAAGTAGTAACAGATAGCACCAGCAGTAGCTGTCCTTAAAGAAACTTTTGAAATCCCACAGGCTGCAAAGCAGCACTGGGCACTAAACAAGATTTTTCTTTGCTGTCAATCTGGAAAGAGGATGAATTTCACTGGGAGGTATTTCTGTCTGCTGCGCTACAGCCTCCCGATTGCATCTGTATTCAATGATCATACCACAAAATAAAAATAAATATCCTGGTTTTGAGTAGCCCTGTACTGAACTGACTATACAGAGAAAATAAGAGATTCAAGCTATTTCTAGAAGGGTTTGATTTTTAAAACCTAGGGATCTCAGAAAGAAAACATGATTCTTTTTGTCAGACAAATTCCACCATTTTTAAGAAACTTCCTATTGTTTGTCACACTGAAATTTTTTTTCTGGATGGCAAGAAATGAATCTTCCAGATGAATTATTCAAGCAATGCCAAAATTCTGCTATATTTTCACTGCTACATTGTAAGTTTTTAAGGGAATGAGAAAGGGCAGAAATATATCTTTTCAGAACCACAGGTACAGATCTTCAAGGCAGAATTCCAAAGGAAACCAATAATTATTCCTTTTTTTCCCCACTGAAAAACACCAAAAATAACGAAGGTGGCCAAAATCTTGAAGCGTATGGAGAGAATTAATATACACAGCAAGAACATAAAGTATGTGAAATTCATTGTTTACCCATGGGCAATAGAGTGCAAAAAACTTCACAGGTGCCTTCTTTGCCAAGAAAGTCTCCAGAAAGGGAGGTAGGGGAAGATTTACAGCAGCAACTGAAGAAAAGAGTTCCTAATGGTGGATAAATGATAGCTTCTATCTGGAACGTGCACAAGATTTTAAGTACTGTGACTGCATCACGCTGACAATAGTGAGAGCTTTCAAAATACAGGACCAGACCCCACACTGAGAGGCATCACTTTCTCCCGCTCAGTCTCACTCAGGGAACTTGCTTTCCCTCAAAACAATTTCTTATCTGTTCGTTTACAATTTTCTTTTTTTTCCGCTTTCTTCATAGTACTTTCCCTATTTAACCCATTTTTACCTTTTCCCGAATCATTCTCAGTTCTCTCTACACCACTTTCCCTCTTCTTTGAGTCTACATCTTTCCTTCCATTAATGCCCTCTCCTTTTTAACATCACTTTCCTCGTGAGAGGTGGAGAGCTGCTTTAGGCAAACCATGCTCCACTTTAAGGCAGTAAGAGTGGTGCCTTCCAAGCTATTTGTTAAAACATCTAAGACAACAGAAGGGAAAGAAAAGGGAGAGTCGAATATAAACAGACACTGCATTTTGTTATGCTCTAATACCATTATAAGGACTATACAGGAGTGTACAGTGAAGGTGAGATGGCGATTTCTGGCTTCATTCCAATAAGATTTGTTTGAAAGCCATCAGTACTCGTGGAGCCTCACCTGGGGCTTTGAACAACGGGCAGTAATTTGTACAGGTGTACAAACAGCTGGGTAAAACATAGACACTTCACTCTTGTGGCTTCATCTTAGAAATGCAGCTTGAACTAAGCCTGAACTAGAAAACTAATGCAGATTTTGCTTTCAGAACACACCAGGGAAGAATGCTGTGCCCTATTTAAGAGCTGATGCTGAGTTTTCCAGTGCAAGAGTTTTGGGAAAACATTTGAATTTTTCAAGGCTTCACTAAGCTCCGAAATTTTACAGGTTCATTATCACTACAGAGCTCCTGCCTAGCACGTTCAAATCCTAAGAGTGATCTCTTTGGATTTTCTTAACTTTCACTAGATGAGCCATCCTTCTTTATACATGCGAACTTGCATCCCTGATGCTCTTCTCACACAAAGGTTTCTCTTAAAAAAAAAACCCAAACCACCTTGTAACCACTGTACTGTCACACTGATTGCCTGGGCAATGATCTGATGCTTGTGACTGAGTTAAAACACTTGGCATTCAGCCTTTTTCTTCTTCCCTTTCAAGATCTAGGTTATTATTGCCTCATAAAGCAGTGCCTGGGTGGTATTACTAGCTAATTAATGTCCATTTAGTTGAAAGGGCTGCTGCCACCTTCCAGCCCCTATAGGAGTTTTTTCTTCCTCTCCCTGACAGGACCAGATGGGTCGTCACCCACCCTTCACAACCCATGCACTCAATTCAGACAGTGCATCTCGCACCTTTGGAAACACATGCCTATCACAGCTGGACAGATGCTAGAAGAGTGCTTGCTACTGCCCCAAACAATGGGAAAATGAATGACTTCAATTAAAAGATGCAGATTAAACCTCTACCAAGGTATAGCCACCTTTTCATTTTCGTATGCTGTTGTGGGTTTCATTTCGTTTAATTTTCCAGCTCGTCACATAACTGGGTGACAAACATGTAGCTAGGATAAGAAATACAGGGCCAACAATGAATGTTTACAACAGACTATGAGGGAATGACCATCCCCATCTCACTGTATGTTTGATCACAGGATAAATCAGGATGATGAACCCGCTCATGTTCAAAGGAAGAGTCCAATTACATGTTTCAGTGGAGTCAGCCCAGAACACTCAGCTTTTTTCACAATCAAGAACCAGCAGTCCAAGCAATCGTCTTCCCACTGTTTTTTGTGTGCACTGTTCACACTAATTTGATGTTTCTATTAAGCAATAATCTGCCCCAGCTCCTGGTTACTGCACCAAGACGTTGTTTCATGTCCTGCCCACTCCACACATCGGTCACACATCAAAGAGCCATCAAAAAGGGAGCAAAACGTGAAATACCATCAATCAAAAGCCACCTGATAATTAACTAACACGAAGCCCACTTAAAGACAAAAACATAAATACTCTTCTCTCAGAAAAACCCCTGCCTCAAAAACCCTGCATTCAAATTACGCTTTACCCCAGCAGTCTGTGATCAAAAGCAACACCAAACATCATAGTTATTTTTGGATCCCATATTCTCTTCTCTTCTTTCATTGACTGAACTAATTTAAGGGATCTATTTGCATACTTTGTCCTTTTAGCTACACTCCTCACTTCTCAGAAATAATTGCTTCACCTTAAAGAGGTGTTTTTTATATACATATATATATATATATACACACACACATACATATGTGTATATATTGTGATGCCAGAGACACTCTAAGCAGCCTGCAGCCATACTGTCACCAGCTTTGGTCTAACCTGATCCTAACATGTGAGGAGGGTCACTCCTAACCCCTGTTTGGCACAAAAATGATGACGGAGAAGACAGCCCCAGTGGGTTAGCTGACGACGCTTTCTCTCACAGCAAGTGCCCTGTTACTTGCCCTAGTGACAGGCTATAGATGTTGCACTTAGACTTGGAAGTGCTGTGCAGTATTTTGGACTAGATAGAAAACACTGGACACCAATGACTCTTAAAAGATCCATGAGAACTCTGTGTGCAGGAGGAATTGTCCCCTCTATGCTCTGCCATAGTCTTCTTTTGGAATTTTGCTAAAATCCTTTCCGCAAATTTTATTTGAAAAATAATTTCTGAAGGGACAAACCTCTGTAAAGAACCTGTGAGCTACTTCAGCTGCCAAAATACAACAGTGCTTTCTAAGTTTTTCTTTAAAGTGCCAGGTTAGAAAGATTTTTTGGTTGCAAAGTCAAGCACCCAGAAGCTTGGAAATGCCAGAGCTCATGTCATCCAAGCATCATACTCCAGCCACTTTGCACTCAAGGATTTTGACACTTTAATCACATTGTCACCTGCTACTTTCTTCTACCGGACTCTCACCTCAGTGTCTAAGTAGAGACCTACTTGATATCCTTTGGTGTTTTGTACACGCAGTTCACAGAACATAAAATGATTCATTTTCTCCTAAGCATCTCTGACAGAGTCTCCCCATGGTGTCCAAGTTTTTTGTTACCATGAAATTTACCCTCACTGTGCTCCTCTAGGGTAAGGTTGCAATATTATCTGTATTCTGCAGCTGGGCAAATGAGTCAGAAGGAAGGCAGGCACAAACTTTCCATTAATTTTAGTAATACAACCTGAGGCACACAGAAAGCCTATTTCTCAGTTTCCAGCCCTTCACTTTCTTTCAAAGTCTCCTTGTAATGACCTCCCAGGAATCCATTCTACTTCACAGTGGACATGCATAGAATGAGGAGCTCATTGTTACTGACCATTTTGAAAAGTTGGTCGTAAATCTGCATCATTCAGAAATTCTGTCCGGGAAATTGAGAGGAGAAGCCAGTCCTCCAGAGCAGCATTCAACTGACTTAACTGTAATAATACCTTACCTTCTCCACTGCAATCCCCTGCCTCATTTATTATACATCTTCCAGCCTGGCAGCAAATGAGGCAGTGTCTAGGCATACTTCAGAGCTTGCCCACTAGTATAACAAATAATCTGCGTCATCCCAGAACTCCAGATTGTGGAGTGAAACAGCCACAGACCTTCTTCCCCATGCCCCTGTCTCACTCACCTTTTACCTATCTGCACCCCGTGTCCTTCTCCTTTTTGTTACTCCCATTCTGATTTCCCAGACATCTGTATGTCTCCTGTGCTCCTAACTGCCAGCTCCCACCCCCTAACCCTGCTCCCCACGTTCCTGCACATGCTCCCGTTTTGCTTCTACTCCTTTGGCTCTTGCAACCTCTTTTCCCTGTTTCTCCACACTTTTTTCCTGACCCATCTCCACTTGACCACAACTGCTGCTTCCCTGTTCCCCTTGCTACCGGAGATCAGCTGGTGAGCAGCGCATCCCCTCTTCCCTGCGACCAGCATTAGGCACAGAGGGGCAGAACTCTTCCATCAGCATGTGCAGGCAGAAACTTTTGAAAGCAAAGCTCTTGAATATGAGGTGTCTCTAAAGTGCACGAACAACCACCTCAGGAGGGCAAACTAAAAGTGTCTAAGCGTCATTTTTCTCCCATCTTTGCCAGCTCCAAATTCCAGGCCCTGCCATTCCAGTCTGTGGAAAACTAAACCTGAATTCACCATCCTTTATATTGCAAAGAGCGTAAAAACCAGAACTGACTCAGAATCCCTCAGGGTAATGGAAGAAAACCAGGTGAGTGTCTCCCGGCAGTGCTACACAGATCACCCTTTCTTAACATGACATCTGCTTCTCCTGCCAGCAGTTTCCAGTTTGCTGGAAAATTTCCAGTTTGTAGGCACAGGCACACTATGCTATTCACACTGCATCTGCCCTGGGGCTGGACTTGGCAGGCACCTTCCAGCCCCCTTCCACACACGTCCAAGACAGAAAGGCAAACTGAAACAACCACCACATGGTCACTGCTTCTAATTTTTCTATACTAAGTTTCAAAAGCCATCCACAGGGATTCAGATACAGTAGAACTAGAAACCGAAAACAGAAGTGATGTACACAATTATTCATTATGTACTTGGGGGGGGAAACGACCCCAAAACACTAGAATATTGCAAAACCAGCAACAGAGTTTAGACAGGTGCTTCCCATCTAAACTTACAGGGTGATTATGGATCTACTGCTGGTTTTGAAAAGCTAAAGTGAAAGGACCAAAAGCTGAGAACCACTTCTAAAATATGCGAGAAGAATAAGAGATGCTCTGACACAAATCTGAACATGGCAAACAGGATTGTGGTGGTAGAAATCTCTTACAGGGGGAATTACCAACAACAAAACCACTGTTCAGTCATCCTACACGGACAATGGCATCTCTGCTTCAAGATTATACAAAAATTACTGCCTACATCTTTGAAAGTAAGCAGCAATTGTAGAGGTTTCTGCTTTGTCACATCGCATCACAGCTACGTTAAGGGCGAGTGCTTTGGTCTTTCTCATAACCAGTTGCCATGAAGGTTCCCTTAGCTGGAACTTCAGGCATCCAAAATAACACATCTACTTTAGGAAGCTTGGATCTAGGTTTATTAAAAGTGCAGGGTGCCACAGAGAAAAAAAAAAACAAAACCAAAGGCAAAACCATAATAATGGAGAAAGAAGAAGAAACAGAAGGGAAGAGCAAAAGAGAAGAAGCCAAAGGACTTCTGCAATTTCAGCATGTCAGCGTAATTCATAAAGCTTAAAGGAGCACTAGGAGTTGTCTGTGGTGATGGTGACAGCGCGTCATCAAGTAGAGAAATGCAGAGGGCTCTTACTGCAGCATGTGTGTCTGGCTGGCGTCCTTTTGTTTGTCAGGTACCTCGTAGTGCGGGGAAATCTTGCCGAGGCCGCTGTCACTCAGCATCCTCTTTCGAACCGCAGGGTTCCACCGATCTGATATGCTACAGAGGGAAGAAGGAAGAGAAAGGCATTCACCCCGCAGAAATTAGCTCACATGCTCCATTTTGAAACTGTCTTCTGCTTACTGGTTCTCAGCATTTTTCAGCCCACAGCAAGCTAAAAATCACTTAATTCACTATGAGTACAAGAGTGTTCCTAAAGATCAATAGGAACATTTCTGGTCTGCCCAGAAGATGAGAAGAAACAGAGATGCTTCACCATCACTCTTAGGCACAAAGGGCTTCAGGGCCTTATACAGCGGTATCAGAGCCCTGACCGTGCTCGATGGATGCAGATTTATGGGAGGGCAGATACAGTCAGGGGGTGCGAGGAGGTTGAAAGGCACCCAAGTCTGTTAGTCCTGCTGTGTGCTCCAGGATGCCTAATGGAGTAGATGTTCTTCCACTGTCCTTCTGTCATTGGCTGCACCTGATCTTGTCCCCAGCTCCGCACCTAAGATCTGCCCTCTTACATCTCCCAGTCCTTCAGAAAAGGGGACCAGAAAAGAAATGCCCAAGTCCAATACAGCTGCTGAAAGCCAGATCCCAGCACCACTCACCCAGAGGCCTGCTCCACTACCAGATCAGGCATTCCTGGTGGCGTCCCCACCTGCTGTGATATTACCAGCTCCGGGTCCAGAATAAAAATCTCGTCCTGCGAAATTTCCGTCACAAAGTGCAAATGTTCCTGTCGAAGTGATACAAGGAACGAATAATGAACCTGCAGCATCACTGGTCTCTCAGAGCACCCAGACAGCTACGGGAAAGCTGGGTGCACATCAGGGCCTCCGAAGAGCGTTCATGGGACTCTGTGTGCTTATTTAAGTGCACACACAGTAAAACCCAGGCCACTGAAGTCAACAATAAATACTTCATCGATTTCGAGCCAACCAAGATTCCCAACCATCAAGCTTCACACTCACAGAAACACTTAAAAGGCTGCTACTCAGTGACTCTGTGTCATTCAACTGAAAACTGGAGGTGTACCCAAAAAGCCAAGGTTTGCGTTCCAAAATGAGGACCAAAACCTAAGGTCTGCCTTCCGCTGATGGCTGACAGAAGTTTTCATTGTTTGTGGTTACACTCCCAGACCTCCACTGCTTGTACATCCTGGTTCCACATCTCCGTTACCAAGGCTCTCTTTCTCAGTCCCTCTTTTTTGTTATTGACACTGAAGGCTCATTGTCCTTCAAAAAACCCCAAGTGTGAGTAGGCCTGTCTATGTAGGTGGATGGGCAGGAAACTGCCCACGGTTTGTGCACTGGGACCATCACACAGCATCAATCTTTTCCCCACAGAAACACAGGGCAAAGGAGTAGGAGGGAAAGATACCCATGTGTACTGAGTCAAGTATTAAGGAAATGCAGAATAAGCCAGACTCTGTCTGCCCAGTTTAACCTGTAGCAGCATCTTCTTCACCCTTGATTTCCAAATGTTAAAGTACAACTACATCAAGGCATTTATATGACTCTGTGCAGAGAAGTCCCATGGTGGCTACACGCAGACACTGAACCTGGGACCTCTGAACTAAAGCCACAGCTCTTTCTCCTTGAACTAAACCACCAGCTGCTTTTGCTAGGACACAGTCCTATGTTCATGTGATTCAGAAACAGCTGACAGTTCTCAGGGTGACGAGATACAAATGACCACTGTGTGAAATCAACAGTCTGCACTTCATGCTGAGCCACTCATCGGCCTGTTCTGGCTACAGATCAGAAAGACTAAAAGCTCTGTAAAATTTTCAAAGTGTCTTTTGGAAAATATATTCAGATTGTCAGATCTGTACCACAGGTTTGAATCCAACGGAGCTACATGCTGTTTTGGAGTTCCTTGGGAATATTTGACACAGCTTTGTTCATAATTGTCGATGTGAAACATCACCTTAATTTCCATAGCTATTCCATGTCACACACACAGGATCAAGACTTCCGGTGACTAAAAGCATCAGTGAAAAGATAAACTCAAATACTCTGGTGCCACACGGATGCCCTTAGTAGGACTTGATAAGGACAACAAGTGTAGAAAATGCTCATCTGTACATCAGATTGGTAGTAAACAGAAGGCCAGATGGTCAGCAGATAGAAAACTTCAGTGAAACGATGTGAAATACGTCAACTAAAAAAATGGCCCAGCATTTTTTCCTCTACTTTTCATGAGACGTCAGCAGCATTTTAGAATACACAGGAGGGATGGCAGACAATTCATTTTAAGCTGCATTTGTCATAGCTTGAAAAAAAATTTATAGAAACAGTAACCAAATAAAGATTTACCTGAGATCTGTCAATGCGGTAAAAACGATCAGCAGAAGTTGCTGCAAGACAGAGAAACAACAGAGCTGCAGTGAAGAAAATGGTCTGAGCAGAACTGCACAGACAAGACAGGCTGAGCTAAAACCACTACCACGTAAGACAACCTCTGTGTCAGTGAAGTCACAGCGGTTTCACAAGAATATAATCTGATTCATTCATTACATCCCTATTCCTGTCCCATTAAATGGTGAATATAAAGGTGAGGCTTAACAGAACAATGTACATCAAAACTATTAACTTGAAATAAATATTAAAAAAAAGTCTAAAATGGATTTCAGGCTTATAAGAAGAATAGATTACATTAAAATACGTGACAGAAAAAGCTGCACTGTTCCGATGAAAGTACAGCAAGCATATAATGAAATTGATGGGTCTAATAGGATTAATTCAAATTTTGAGTCTAAAGAACAATAACATGCTTGGGAGCTCTTTGTAAATTAAATGTATGGTCACAGATATTCACCCTGAATTACCAATATGCTCAAGGAAAATTTATGCTATTCATGAAAAACACATTAAAATAGGGGAGATTCACTAAATAAAGCACCAAATGTGAATCTCGTCCCTTCCAAATAATTTGTATTACTAAACCAGAAGTATTTAACAACCTACAATGTACTTCATCAGATGTGATTTTTTTGTTTGTTTCTGCTTTGCATTTAGTTTAGCCAGTGAAATCAGATTTCTTCCTTCTGGTGTTTTGACACAAGAGCACAGTGATGCAGCATTGTAGGTTTTGGCACTGCGAGGGAATATCAAATCCCTAAAGACAAAAACCAGCTGCATCTACCCAGCCAGCGTTCTGCAGAAACCAAAGAGATTCTCAGTATGGGTTTTATCAATTTCCCTCATGAGAGGCAAGGAAGAGCCATTAGAAATTGCCAAGGAGAAATTGTTTTTGTTTAGAACAATACAAATTTCAGTCTCCCTATGCTGAAGCTTTTGCAAAAGCAGATGTCATCCATTCTAGCTCCTAATTCCAGTGCTCTGGAGCCTGATGTAAAGCCCAGAGCAGCCGTCTGCTTTGCCAAAGTCTGGGTCAAATCCAAGTGCAGCTCTCCAGGGAGTCACGTGAAGTGTGGTCGTACAGTGCAAGGGAGGTACATCTCCGTCACCGAAACACTACAGTACCTGAATACTATGGTCCTTAAAGAGCAACCAGAGCGAAGAACGCAGCCCTACCAGCAGCAACGCGTTGCCACAGCCAGCTGCACTCCGAGTTCGGGCAATGCCATGCAGTAAGTGCCGCTCATCACAGCAGAGACACTGATAAACCAAACCTTCAACCACCCTTAGAAAAAACATGGCTTCTTGGTGTGACAAAGCTACAGCAGACATTTTGATTGCTAGATGAAGGGCCTGTTTCATTTTTCAGAGGGAAAAGTAGGGCACCCAGCTCCTTTTTTACCTGCTCAGTGTAACAAGCAGGAACAGTTACCCCTCCACAGTACTATTCGCAGATGCACTACCCAGACATGCACACCAGAAGCAATCAGCATGCTAGGCACAAGAGAAGGGAGATGCACTTACCGTCTAGGAAGCACCATCTAGGAGAGAGCCTCTGAACAGAAAGTACTCTGGGGAAAGAGCTTTCCTGGTCCTGGACAAGGCAGGGAAATAACATAAAAAAATAACAAACTGTTTTTTCTCCAAAAAGGACTATTGTCTAGTCTCTGCTTTTTTTATTTTGCTCTACTGACATTGCACAATGTGCAAAGCCTGGATAACCCAAACCCACTGGGTTTGCTTCTCACTGACATCAGGGTTTGACTGTAATATAGAAAAGAGTAAACTGACACGGTTAGCTTCAGCCACATCCTCAGCTATCCTCTTCCCTTCAGCTTCACAATACCAAAAAGCTTTGCATCAAAACCAGCTTTCTCAGCTCTCTACAGCCCCCCTTATTTGTGGGGACACAGGAACAGAGAGAGGTGAAAGCGGTCAAAGATACACATCAGTATCCAACAACAGCCACGAACTCTAATTACTATGTCTGTTTCCTGTGTGCCCGTCACCTTCCTTTATTCTAGCTCAGTATTTTTACACTCTTTGCCTCCTCTACCGATCTGCCACTCAAAGCAATTGCCCACTTTGCCTGCCTCTGGTGTGTACCAAATGCACATCAGGGTAAAAAAAAAAAACTGTTACCTCTGCACCCCAAATACAGAGAGCGCAGACCTGGGGACCACCATCAGCAAAGCAAACAGCCGTCCTACATCAACATGTTCCCATTCTGGCGAAAAAGGCCCGCTCCTTGAGAGCCAACAGACGTTACTTCAGGAACCAGACCAAATGACTGAGGAGCAACGAAGACCTTCCTGACCTGTACTCCCCAAGGAGTCAAACAGGCCGCCCCTTGCTTTTTCAGCTCTCACTGAGCTGGAGAGGCAAAAGGCCTCAAGCTGCATCAGGGGAGGTGTAGACTGGATATTAGGAAAAATTTCTTTACTGGAAGAGTGGCCAGGCATTGGAACAGGCTGCCCAGGGAGTGGTGGAGTCACCATCCCTGGAGGTGTTCAAAAAACGTGTAGATGTGGCACTTCGGGACACAATTTAGTAGGCATGCTGGTGTTGGGGTGACGGTTGGACTTCACGATCTTAGAGGTCTTCTCCAACCTTAATGATTCTATGATTCTATATTTTCCTCTCTTTTTACTGCCTAGTGTTTATATCATTAAGAAAAACTAGAAGGAATAGATATTTCTCAGCAATTTGTCTTCTGTTTTGCAAATCTGACACATTTCTAAAATACTTATCTGAGTAGCCATGTGTGAAAAAAAGTTATGAAAAAATAAAGAATATATCAACAGAAAAATGGGAGTCTCATCAGTTCAATTACCCAGGCTGCCCAGACGTGTGTCAGTAAGACCACAGGGAAGAAGCAGTTTGTTTTCTTCAACCTGGGGAAAATCTCAGAGAATGCTGAAGGAAGTTGTCATTGCAGCCTGACTGGGTAAAAGAATTTCCAAATTGATTACAGTGCGAACAATGCCCTCATATGTTAAGAGGCAGACACTCGTCTTCGATTTACATAAAGGTATCTGACACGTTTTTATCCACCTGAGGAAAAATGAGGTCATGCTGAGGTTGCTCATACGCGCACAAGTTCTGCGTTTCTGGTCAGCAGGGTGTCTGCATGCACTGCGTGTTGTCTTCCAGCAGCTCTGGTGATGATTCGCATTTTGATGGACACTCCTTTCTCAGCCAGGTGAATGCCTATCAGTGCCTGGCATGATGCTGCTACAAAATGTTATTGATGTCATTTGGTATCATGACAGCTTTTGCAAGATTCATCTTATTAGCTTCTGCTTCTGGGATTGACTGGAACCATTTATTATTGCCTTTCCTTTCTGTTATCCAGGACAGAAAAGCAAAGACGGGTCCAGACAACTCATGTGTTGTCTCCTTAGGGCCCTGGAGTTTGACTTTAGTCCTGGCAACAGATCTTGTCTGAAATGTTACTGCAGCAACTTAGAAACTTCGCTTGACTAAAAAAAATGTATATACATATGTATCTTCTGATGCATGATACCTGCATCTATAGCCACCCTGACAAAAATAAAACAGTCTCAATCTCTCCCATACTCAGCCTCACAGATTTGACTTGATCCCATAAACCTTGCTCTCCTGCACAAGGTTTTGTGTCCAACCTCTGTGCATTACAGGAGAGATGAAGATAACAACAGCATAACATTCCATCAAGTGAACTGCTTCTGCACATGGGAACCGAATGCCACATCTCAGTGGTTTAAGCACCAGATTTAAAACACGCCTATACATTCCTCTAATATGGGCTTAAGGAGTTGTGGGATGCTGAAGCTTGCTTGTATCACAACTAAGGTGTATGTGGGACAGTCACAGGCTTTCTGAAATCCACTGTGTTTGCTAGTGTCTACATACCTACATGCACAAGGCTTTATGTATCTTAATATTTAGCCCACTCTTTGCAGAAAGGTGAGGACTGGGGTACAAAAGACAAAAGGAAGAAAACATCCAAAGATAACAGTGCATACTAAAAATACAAAAGGATGATACAAAGAGGAGACATGAATAAACATTCATAGACCAAGCAAAGCACATCATGCTGGTAAATGTAAATTCAAGCCACAAATTGCATATTGTGATACGCTCTTTCCAAGACTTCATTATAGTTCAACTGCACAGCTCGCTTGGGAAGTCTCAGGCCCATAAGAACACTGTTTTATAAGCATTAAACTCATTAGAGAAACAAAGCAGAATCAAAACAACTCTAGCTTCATTTTTCTTATTTGCACCTGAGCTTGCTGATGTTGTTTCTGCTGACTCCCCATGTTTTGAGCAAGAGAACTGCATTTATGAGACCTAAAAGTACCCATGATACCTTATTAGCGAGGTAAGAACACAGTTCCATCAACTCAAGTACCTTATTCGTGCCCTTTATCCCCTGCTTTTTCCACTTTCTGCAATATGTAGAGGGATACCAATAAACACGGAACAAACCTCAAATTAACCTAACAAGACGGTTCGTGGAACTGACCCGCTGAGAATAAACCAGCGTTTGAAGAACCCAGGATAAACAAGTACTGAGGACAAAGCACAGAGGGGGGGGCATTCCAAATGTCGCATCATAAAAAATTGATAGCATGTTAGGGATTTCACACTGATGTGCACTGGAGGAGGTGGCTAGGCAATTAATTTCTATACTGCTACAACTGCAGAGGTTAGAGCCAAATATGGGGCTGCTTTCCGACATTTCGTACTCTCTTTTGGCCCTCCCCACACACACAGATTTAGATCTTCGTTTTACCTCAGGCAGTTTCCTACACATGGAGCAGTCAGCAGCCACTTAGGTTAATTTATAACGAGTGGAACACAATAACACATGCTGTTTTTTTAGCCAATTTGCTAGACACTAGCACTGCTCTAACACTCAGTTCCAGGGCAATGCTTGATACAAATACCAAAAGTATGAGGTTAAAATTGGGCAGCGAAATGCAGAAACAAACCATGAAGTGGAATGAAGGCAGCAACTCCAGGAAAACATGCCAAACTGCATTTTCTCATAGTGTCTTCTTGCATTCAGCGCATTTACAGGCCTTCCTGCAAAACTGGAATTCTGTACCACCCAGGTAATCGTTAAGCCCCAAGAAATTATCTACAATTTCACCAGTCTGCTGGATCTCTGTATGCTTTCTTAGTGAACGAATTCCTGCTGATCCCAACAAGCCTTACGTCGTGAAATCTAGGAAAAGGCTACCAACACTGTGCAAGCTCGTCCTGTGACCCTAGACGCGGTATCCACTGACCCACTGTTTGTGTCCAGTCTCTGCGCTAAGGTCGTATCAGCTCCGGAGTCGGCGGAGTGAGTCTGAGTTATTTATTTCCAGCTTAAGCACTGTGCAATGCAATATTTTACTGAGAGAAACACGCATTCTTGCATGCTACTTCCAACTGTAAAGGCAAGTTCTATACTGAATAATTTCCACAATAAACTTGTAAAATGCACAGGGAGCGCAACTTTAAAAACTAGCCACCTAAAACTTGAACCTGTTTGTCACATGCAAAAGACACATTTGTGCCCCAGATGGATTAAAAAACTGCTCTGCAGGTTATGTTAAACTAGAGGTAGACGACTGCGGTGCACAGAATTATGAAGCGGTTAGGCCTGCTAGCACACTTTTTTTCTCAGTGATAGACTTTAATACTACAGCTATGCAATATAACATGTTATTCTTCAGTTTCTCAGACAGAGAAACAATTTTACTGTCGCCCTTTGTCATACAGGACACTTTCTCTTATTCTGTTCCATATGCAAGGCACTACTATTGCAATACCGCTCACATCATCATGCTGTGCTAATATTAAAGATGATTCCATGAGGTCTGCAAGGAAAAGGACTGCCCCAGGGAAAGCAGAATGAACCTCCAACACTTGAGGCTAAATGATAACCAGAAATTCATCTAAGATACGGGTATCTAATTAACACAAAACCTAGGTTCAAATGTAAAAAGTGCAGTCCACATTGTTAAGCCTCTTTTTGTTCTGACACTACAAGGAAAGCCGATCTTACCTGGTAATGAACTCTCTGTGTAGTAGAGGTTACCGACTGCAGGTCCTAGTAGGAGGATGAAAGACATGCCGATGATGAAAAAAATTAAAGCAACAAGAGTTGTTCGCAGTTCTACTCTCTGAAGCGACTGGGCAAACTCAAATAATTTTGCAAGTATTTCTCGCTGGTTTTACGTGCACTAAACAGACACCACAGACTAGTCATGGAAAGCTCACTCAAAATTTAGATTTACATGCATTTGGTCAAAAAAAGGGTTTTTAAAATACAGAGATTATGTTAATGGATCTTTACCATATCACAGTCCTATTTGTTCCATGAAAATTATGTAGATTGAGAATATCAGCAATAAAATGAAACAAAAGATGCTAACATCCATAAAACCTTTTTGCAAATATTTCTGAATAATTAACGCACTAACAAAAACCACTGGCAGTTCTCTCTGTTTTACGATGGCCTTATATCAGGAAGGTCATATTAGAATGACCCTAGTATTTAGCAGGGTTCAGGAATCTAATTTATTTTAATAGAGATATTGTCAAATAGTTTTAGCTGATGACTTAGCCTTCCAAAAAGCCTGGCCTACAGACCATAGCTCCCCAGCTGGCATGCAGGTTGGCAGAGTGCAGAAAGCCTTGGCACCTCCATTCCCAGCAAAAGGGTCTGAGCCAAATCAAGCACACACACACAAAAAAGTAGCACAAATCCTGAAAAAGGTTGGAGAAATACAGTTCCCACAACCACTGTGAGTAATTCACCCAGAACTTCTAGCTGTGCTTCCTCCAGGGCTGCAGAACTACTCGCCACCCAACATTAGCCACATTAAGTTGCCTGAGTTCAGTCTGAGATCAATTTGTAATCTGCTGAGAACATCATCACAATTATTTCAATTGTAATTTTCCATCACCAGACACCTCAAATATGCATCACCTTACAATAAGGTTTTACGTCCGATAATAATAGCCACACCTCAGGTCTGAATGTTCAGAAATGCATTTGGTGAAGGGAATCCTGGCTGAAACGCAAAAAAGTGACAGCGTGTAGTGAGATACTAAGGCCCATATTCAGGCTGCGAGTGCAGAGTTTCAAAACCGCAGGGAAGTCAGCGGCTCCCAAAAAGTTCAGTGGGAGGGGTGAGGTTCATAGCTCCTGTGTAAGTTGGTCCACCAATTTAGAAACCTATGTAAGGCACTCACACTTGTAAATGTTGTTGAAAGACATCAGTAGAAGATTAAAAACAGTCAGAGATGGTACATTAATGAAAATCCATTAGTTTTACCACTAAATGCATACACACATAAAATTACTCAGGTAATGTGGCATTTGGAGTCTCCATGTCCCAGACTGTATTGTAGAACGAACTCTCGTGAGGCAAGGTGTTCAAGAATTTAAGAGAAACATTATTAATAGCTGCATAAGCACACATTTCTGTGTATTTGGAAATATCTAGTTGATATTTGTAGTGTTTATTGGTGTCTCAGGTTACTCCATGACAGTATCAGAGAATGATATTTGCATAATTAGACCCACTTGAATATCATGATGTTTACCCTTACATAACAGACCTTCTAATCACCAATTTGTGTAATTTCAGCAAGGTACGTGGAGATTCCTGGTATTCCACTCCAATTCAAAGAGCAGGAAACACATCCATCCATGTCAATTCTGTTATCATTTAAAAGCAGTCAGTAGGACATTTCATTTCCTGTTTGGAAAATATTTTTCAGCGCTACTCCTGCTTTTTTTTATCATAGCATAACTCTGAAGTTTTGTTTTCAGTGGCAGGCAATCTGCAACGCTCTTAGTATATGGTTGTTGCAAATATTAGACCTCAGCCCTCAGAAATGAAAGAAGCATCACCTACATTACTATGACACCTGAATTCACAAAAACCTCACCTCTTGTAGACGGTCAATGTACATACGACAGGTCTCCAAGTCACAATCTCCTCGTACAACGATAATTCCTAGGGGAATGGCTGGAAAATAAAAAATAAAGATAAACCTCTTCATCTGAATTCTCTTGAACTTTAAAAGATTTGCAATATGCTACAGGTTTGGGCTTTTTTTGCAACATCCTCGCAAAAGCTTTCCGCTATCAAAATCTTAAGCATCATTTAAAAGCAAGAACATATCATTCATGATCAGTTTCACGCATTTATAATTATCAAAGATTCTGGTTTTCGACTGTCTTTCGTACTGAAGAAGCTGAACTGGATTCAGTTAAAATGTGTACTTCATCATCTGATGTCAACATCAATTATTAACTGCAAAGAAAGGAACATAACCCAGAACAAGAGTTTATGGAGGTGCTCTTATACATTGAAATAAGAAAGTGATATTTTGAGATTTCATTTTCAGAACCCTTAAAAGTCTATAACAATGATTTAATGTAATGAAAGACACAGCCTGAAGTCACAGCCTGATTCCAGAGGAAACTGTCCAGCACCATGTTATTTTGATATAAGGCTGCTTTCAAATCAATCCAGACATTATTCCATCTACACACAAATTTCACACATCTCCATATTTTCTCAGAGAAAAAAAGAGAACTTTTAAAAATACAGCAAATAATTCCCCTCAGCTGACAGCAGCATTTTTAATAGCAGGGGAATTAACTTTCCACAACCACTCTGTTCTGGCAGCCAAAAAAACCCCAAAACAAACCCACAAAAAAGAAAAAAAAAAAGTATACACGAGACCACATGGAAGGTACCAAGAGAGCCACCTACTAAGATCTCATTAAACAAAAAGAAAACAAGTGAAAACTCTTGTGTACCTGATTTTCTAAAACTGAATCACTGAATAATGAAGTTCTTTTTTCTACCCGGAGTGTCTTTAATCAAGCAATGGCCCAAAAAATTAGGGGAGCAGCAGGAAAGAGATTTAAATCCTCATATGAAGTCTTCCAGAATGAGAGCAGAAAATCAAGTCCTAAACCATTTTGGTAACTGAATAACAAGAAGCAGCATAAAGTCATGGACAGTTCTAAGATAAATAGAAAAAAACACCTGTGCTACAGCCCCTCCTGCCATTCAAAAGCAGCTGATTAAGAGGGAGAGATGTTTACCTGCTGAGAAGCTCTTTGTGCTTATAAAAGAACAAGACAGCGCTAGAAGATAAAGAGGAACACAGCTCCTATTTTTGTGGCCCACCGAGGCCAGAAGCACAAAGTGAAGCTCAGTGGTCTCAAGGAGGAGAGCAGGGGGAGCACCCATGCCAGTCCAGGTCGTTACGAGCCTCAGAGGCCAGCACAGAGCTCTTGGGACACATCAACAACGCTTGCCAGCATCGCGTTTGAAAGCAATTTGAATGGCAGAACAGATACAAACCCAGAAAACCAGAAGCAAGGAAAAAAAGCTGGAGGGAGAAACAAGAAAATGAAGAAGGGATAGGTGGGAAGACCAGGGATGAAGGGAAGAGCTTGCACTTCTCCTGAAGCAGCACTGACGTCCAGTAACGATGACAATCTACCTGCTCATTTGCAGAAAGGCCAGAAGGGAACAGTGCTCATTGCAGCCTCCCACATTTTTTCCTGACGGAACAGAGACAGAGACAAGCGAGTGGAACGAGGGTCAATCACAAGGCTTGCTGTATACTATCTGATGCTTTGGGTGCCAGACTGATTCTCTTTGCTTAGTGTTTATTCTTGCTTAACCTGCTCTGACAGGATACCCTCAAGCTCTTTGTAGGCAGTACTTAATGGCTAGCTAGTTTCAATTCAGCAGATCCCTCTACAGCCCTTACTGAAAGAAGCATTTGTTAAACTTATTTATAGCACTAAAAAGTGAATTGCAGGAGACATGACTACACCTCCAACAATTACAGAGCACTAGGGAGCTGCACCACTGGCTCATAAATTGTCACCACCGACTTTGTCTCTTTCCTGTTGAATTCCTTCCTTCATGTAGAAGTATATGGACTTAATGGGGACTAGAGCTTTGACGTGCTGAACCAATGCAGCTAAAACACAGAACCAAAATCTGTAACTATCATCGTTTCTAACGGCCCAAAGGAGAACTTAATGAACATTTGGAATTCTAAAGAAATCCACCAAAATGTATGAAAACACTAATATGCAATAGATAGTTTAGTGGTGACATTTATGGGCCTCATCTACAAGAGTGAAGAAGAACGTCATGATTCACTGGTTTAAATTACATCCCACCTATTCTTGGTGGTCATAGAACAATTCTGGAATTCTGGGCTGGGTGACTTTGTTCTTAAAAAGAGATGTGTGACTTTCGCTGACAGGAAATCCTGAATTAGCACAACCTGTGGCTTTAGGGGTCAATGGCTATCTAAGGGATAATGTGCACGAGGTGGGTCTCAAATGGTTCCACTCCGTATGGTTCATGCTCATTTGAAACACCTTAAGTCATTACAGAATAACACTACAGTACATGCTAAAATATTGCTTGCCAAAGGTTTTTTTGTTTGGATCTTTTTGTGGGGTTTTCTGGTTTTTTGCAAGACCCATTTGGCTTTCAGCAAGGAAAACGTTCCCAGCCCTCATTTTTATCACAAACCACAGCAAGTATGCACAATGCACCATGCAGCCAAGATTTTCAAAGTGCTGTACAATAGCTGCTGTTTGAAAACAAAAGCAAATCTTTAAGGATTGATAAGGGGATTGAAATTATGGGATTGTTGCTCATTCTAAGTATAGAGCAATGCTGTGCAACAGGGGTAAAATGAGATAAGTTATGATGAATCAGTTAAAGGCATAAAGTTAACATGCATGGCATTCGGTGTCATTGTGGGCACTTGCTTTCAGGAGTAAATGAACGTCTACCTTCTCTGAATAGCCCTGCGTGGATGAGGATGTGGATGTGGACAGTATGGAACAGTGCTGTAGGACACGGGGATTACGAGATACGCCAGGTGAGAGACAGGAGGACAAAGTCTTACATTAAGAGCACAGGCACTGCAGAGCAACTTTCCTGTGTACCCATACACTGTCCACACCTGTGAATACGTGAATATATCGACATATGGGAATATGCCAAAAATAAGGGACGGTCTCAGTTCATGAGCCAAGCAACAGCATTCAAGTGCCAAATATTTTTCTCCCGAGGGGCCTGCTCTTCTGGCTCCTTGCATCCAGCTCCCAGTTTCTTTGTGCTCCCTGAATGGTGAAAAGGACTTTGTCCAGGGAGCTCTGGGTACAGACTCTAACACTGCAGTGATGAGCAGCAGTGAAAGAACCCCAGGAGATGAGACAGGCAGACAGTTGCTTCATTTTCTGAACCAGTACTGTGGAGAGCTTTTTGTTCCCAGTAACACTAACCAAAACTGAGTTTTGGAGAGGGTAGGAGGAGAGCGGGGTAGATGCAGCAGTGGGGCTAGCACAACGCTCTAATCGACTGCAGGTTAGTAGTGATTTCTTAAGTCCTCAAGAAATTGGCTATGGAATTTATAAACAAAGAAGATATCTTCCACCTATTAGCTGCCGATTATGCTGAATACCTAAAGCTAGTGAACTCTTTAATTGTACTGAAAACACAAATGGAAGAAGCCTCAATATACTGCATATGACAACATGAAGAAAAATTAAAATTCAATTAACTTCCTCATTTATTGTTATAAAAGGATTCAGTCTGTGATCTAAACACCATGATTAGCCTACTCAAATCCCAAACAAAACAGCCTCCAGATAGATCATTAAGGTAGATGTGAATGCCAGGAAAACTCCTTCTGAGTCTGACATACCTCAGGGGGCTGGGGAGATTAGACTCTTGGTTGTAAATGTTTAATGTAGCAAATAAAGGATCCTCACTACTGAAGATGTTATAAGAATGTCCTTTTCCTGAGGGGTTTCCACTGATATTAAAAATGCGAAGGACCAAGTAAATTCTTGGGAGAGAATTCTAAAATATTCAGACATTTATACTAAGAGGTTTAGCTTTTGCAATATGGTTTTAATACAACTGAGTTTGTACAAAAGTATTTTCCTTCCCCACAAATCTGAGCCATGTGACTCCTCAGATCCCTTTTGTTTATTATACTGACAAAAATTAAGCCTCCTTAGGTTCACTGGTTGCTAGTTTTCTTGGCACCAGTGGTCCAATTTTAAAAACTTCATGTTAGGAGGTAAAACACAATGGAAATTATCAGACTAAACCAGACCACATTTGAGAAGGTAGTCATCCCCTCCGGGCCCTCAGTGACTTCTCCAATACCGTGCCACAAAAATGAAGAAGCTGCCCAAGTCCAATGAGGAGAAAACTTGTCCCCAACACCACACAAAAGGAAACAGGTTATACAAAGAAAACTATAGAGAATCAAGAAAAGGAACAAGAAGCTGAGCTGTGAGATCTGCAGAAACGGACAAAGACAGGCAGGAAGGATGTGTGCGGGATGGGGTAGCCAAAGGGGACAACCACGACTGAAAAGGTAAGAGGGCATCAAATCAGAAAAGCAATAGGAAAGGAAACAGGAGAAGTAGAACATGCATAGGAAAATATGACAGAAAAGTCCACACCAGAAAGATGAACTACAGCATGATTTCCTGGAAAGTTTGAAATGGAACTCAACATTCCTGTGTCTCCCCACTCCTCCAGGGCAATTATGTATTGACATCTATTTGAAATGCTGTCCATCTCTTCTAGTTTAAAGCAGATGGCAAACCAGAAGACTGTGTTGAATATGGATATGCCCCACGTGGAGTCAAGAGAGGGTAGATTCAGATTAGATACATGGAAGAAATTCTTCACAATGAGGGTGATGAGACACTGAAACAGGTTGCCCAGAGAAGTTGTAAATGCCCCATCCCGGCAAGTGTTCAGGGTCAGGAGCTTTGAGCAACCCAACATAATGGAAGATGTCTCTGCCTATGGCAGGGTGGGTTGAACAAGATGATCTTAAATGATCCTTCCAACACAAAACACTCTATGATTCTATAACTCAATGATACGAGATTTCAATGTTTTGGATTTACTCCTTCTTCCCAACCCAGGCAATGACATACAGTGTTAAATAAGTGTTACTATGGCTACAAGATCAAGAGCTCGGAGCCAGAAAAAGACAAGATTGAAGTTGCCGATTTCAGCACCTGTGTATATACTCATTGTGCTACTCCCTTTAATTATTTGATCACATCCTGCTTCTTCTGTTGTACTGCTGTGTCTTTCTAATCTTTGAATGCTTGTGTGTGTGTGTTTATGCAGGTCAATCAAAGCGAGAAATGTAATTCATTGTTCTGTCTGGACAAAGCCCACAAGGTTGCATCCATCAAAAGTCAAAAAGTGGTATTTCCTTTGACATAAGCAATGCTTTTGGCAACTTCCTCTTTGTTTTTGTCACTTGTGTTTCAGTTACAAACATTTATCGGTGGTTTGCATCTGCATACACCAGCATGAGAATCAGGGAGCTCAATGGCAGCAGAGTTGCCAATATCTAACTCACTGCATTCTTCTAATTCTCTTGGTTTCATCTTGCTGGGTGACTTTAAGCTAGCCACACAACTCTCTCAGCTTCAGATCTTATTAAATCACTGTGACAGAGAAATGCATGAATTAACTAATGTCTACACAACACATGTTGAGAAAACAAAGCTGTTAGAGCAAGGTGGTGACTTTCAAGCAGAGTGAAATTTAGTAGACAGTCTATAGGTAATGCTGCCTTTTGCAGAGCTTGTACGGATAAGCACCATGCCCCCTAAGACACCTCCTGACAAATACGTGACCATTTGTGCTACCTTTACAGGATGGACAAGGAGGTTTGTGGCTACACAACCCAGCTCTCCTAAATCCATCCAGACCACAGTCGCTTCCCACCATGAGCACATTTCCTTCAGTGGCTAATCTCCCCTGTCCTAACTCCATCTGCTAATTCAGGTTTCCCTCATCATAGTAGTCACCTAGCAGAAGGTCCTCTGTTCCCCTGTGCCCTTTACATTATAGATATTCATGCTGTAAACACAAAGTCCTCAGTGTTTACATTTTCTTATTTAGCTAGTTGCTCAAAATCACATGGAATAGTCTCCAAATTAACTTCACCTGCCATCTCCCTGAGCTTTAAAGTATCAGAATGCAGTCCACATATCAGCGATTCTCAAACTGTGGTAAGTTTATCGCTGGTATGAGGAAGTTACAATATCTCTATACATGTACACATCCCATACCCTCAGAAAACCCACAGAAATTAAAGGCAGGAACATATGCAATATGGACATCTGACTAGATATAATCAGAGAGACAGGAATTTGAGGTTAATATCACATCACTTTATACCACTACCCAATCCCACACATACACAAAGCAAGGAGACTGCAGAGAAAAGGATTGTTAGATTGCAGATAGTTCAATTCTTATACACTTGGAACTAAAATTTCCTTCAAAAATTGTTTTTTAATCTAATGTGCCATTTTATTCCAGAGGAGATAAGGAACAGCTGCCTCTGTGTAAATAGTGTGGGAGACCAGGAGCTGTTACAGAGCTGAGAGTTATTTCTGACACTGCCACCACCGCAGTCAGGTATGATCTCTCCTTAATCTTAGTGGTATTGAGCAAAGATTGGTTGTCCGTGGCTAAAGCATAGAAAACAGCAAGTTAAGGGCAGTAAGAATTGACATATTCCACTAAAAAAAACCCAAAACAACAAACACACACAGAACACCTGTGCAGATACTGCTGATGGTGAGCTATTTTTCATGGCTCCGTCTTCATTGTGCAAACCTACAACAGTGTTGGCAGGAAGGACTAAGAAGGGTTAAAGACCACTTGGTCACCAGCTGGTTTATGGTTTGTGTTTGTTGCTGATTTTTTTTTAAATGTAATTACTTTCTGCATATAACTCCATTGTCAGGAATTTCTTAATAACATTCGAAAGGGCAAAATAGGGCGTCATAAACAGATTTTGCTGTTTTAAAAATAGCTCAATTGCTCCCCCACAATGCTGCTTTGGATCGCACTGTCCGGCAATAACAGGAAAACAGAGAGAGTGCACAGAAGATACGCAGGCAAGAGAGACAGAATTAAGTTCTGTCCATCTAGACACCTCAATCCAACACACTTTTTGAATATGATAGTCTTGGTTATGGTGATGTAATGTACAGCTATCATACTGGGCAGAAGGTGGTGAAGTTGGCAACTAGGGTGACAAGTGCTTGGGGCACATATAGGGAGGTGTTAGGGAAGACAACTATATTTGCAGCGAGAAACACTGTAACATAACTAAAATGCCAACATATATCCTTTTCTTAAAACAGTGCATGGAAGCATTCAACCCTCTTTGCTGAAGGATCAATAAGCATTCTCTGTACCATCATCAATCATTCCACAGACAATATCGAGATGTTGACAGAAGAAAGAATGAAGGAGAAAAGAAGGAGCATGGGGAAGGAAGAAAGGGACAATTCAGAAACAGCATCTTGGTTAAACGCCAGCTGTGGTGACAAGAAAAGTAGAAAACAACAGCAGGAGAATAGGCTAAGAACAGTCATGCCCTTCAGAGGGCAAAATGACATTCTTTAATTGCTCAGGAGGTTTTCAAAATGAGGTGTCTACCTCCAGCAGAGTGAAGATTAATCTTCATGGAACAGTTTGTGTGACAAGTTGTTCTATGTCGGGAAGTGCAATTTTAGGTGAAGTAGTTGGTAGAATCAAATCAGTATTTCAAGCAAACAAGGAGACCAAAATGTATTTACTGCGAGTCAAAATGATCCAGTTTATTACACTGATGTCAGAGCTTTCAAAACTCTATTATGGAGACACGTAACAGGCCAAAAACCATAATAGCTTCTCTGCTGTTTTTTCCTTCAGGGATAACAGCACGACTTGTTATTAACTGGTTTTCTTCTCCTGTTCAGATGTTGTGAGGTTCTGGTTTGGTTTTCAAATGATTTAGGGAGGTAAAAGTGCTTTTAATCCTTGTGGGCAGGGAATGGATAGTAAGTATAGTATACTGGAATCCAGTTGTACGTATTTTGTCAAAGCCTGAATAGATATGTAAATTGAGTCTCTTGCAGGCATTTCACGAGACCTACATGCACCCCAGACCTACAGTCCTGCTGAAAGGAGATGCCCCGCTTACAGTAACAGGCCTTGTAGAAACACTATTGTAGAAACAAGGCCCAACACAAGTGCGCTTCTATTTTGCTAGTGCACAAGTATAATCTGCATTTATATCTTTAATTCAGACTAACAAAATTTCAGTTATTCACCTACCACAGACATTTCTTCATTTCCACTCCCCCCTCACCACTTCCTTTGTTAAAGAAAGGAAAGCCCTCTTGCCCCAGCACTCCTTTCCTCTCCCTTTAGCCAAGTAGCTTCTAGTGATTATGCTCCACAAAATGATTTGCTGATGAGGACATAGACAGCACACTTAGCTCATAGAAGTATTTAGCGTACGATAAAGCCAGGCAGGCAGCAATCCATAGACCTGCCACCAGAAAACCATTTAAAACATTCAATTAACTGTATCAGAAACACAATTAACATGGCTATCTATTCTTCTTAAAAGGAAAATTTACATGATTTTCCAGCCTCCTTCCTCATAAAAACTTATGTAGTACTCTCGTGTAACCATGCAGTTTGATGACTGGCTATGCCTCAGTTCACAGAATCACAGAATAGTAGGGGTTGGAAGGGACCTCTGTGGGTCATCCAGTCCAACCCTCCTGCCGAAGCAGGGTCACCTACAGCAAGCTGCACAGGACCTTGTCCAGGCGGGTCTTGAATATCTCCAGAGAAGGA
>Ga0065711_1030403_pt1 | contig 32622 bp, 19 predicted proteins | sample Hoacrofraction12_FD_59098 | JGI IMG/M metagenome (GOLD analysis project Ga0065711, IMG submission 59098) | Hoatzin crop microbial communities from Cojedes, Venezuela - Epithelial fraction 12 v2 (version 2) | ecosystem: Host-associated > Birds > Digestive system > Esophagus > Crop | place...
CCCCCGATTTCCCTGCAAACCAAAGCTATTGTCCAGCAGATTCTTCCTGCAGTAAACTTTGACTAAAGACTATTCTATTGCTTTGGCCATCCTTCTTTTCCACCCACTTCTTTTTTACACATTTTAACCTGATAGCTTTTAAGTAGAAAATTTCAGTGCTTACATAACTTCCAGTGTGCCATCCTGACTGATGAAAGCCAGCAAATCTCAGAGTAAAACCCACTTGAATAATGGTGCAACAAATGAAGAAATAGAAGACACTTAGCAGAAAGTTGCCAAGAGAGGCTGCGAGATGCCAGATAAAAGCCAGGGTTGTATCTGAGGAAACAAGGCAACTGCAAGAGATAAGAAGGCAGATATAGAGGTTTAAGCTCAAGAAATAAAGCAGATCTTTGTAAATCAGGACAATGATATAAAGACAAAGATGAGAGAGGAAAGCAGGAAGAACAATATTGAATTTATCAAGACAACACTGAACAAACAAAACAAAACACAACTTGAAAGCACAGTAGTAGAAAGAAAGCACAAGAGAGGGAAATATCATTTTATTGCAGTGCTGGGAAAAAGACAGAACTCCATAAGTGACAGGGCACAAATCATTAAAAGGACTGGAGTATTCTACAGAGACTTAGAGTCCTGCATTTAGAGCAACTAGCCGAGAAAAGAGTTTATGCCTTCAAAAAGCACCTCTGAAATCACAAATGAATGAAATGCGTGGCCTGACCAAAGCGTGCTGTAGGTCAAGGCACTGGCAGGCAGTTGCCTTTGATAATCCATGGAACAGCCTGTCAGACAGCAGTGTGCCCTTTCTGATGTCTGTTTGGTGTTCTGTATAAAAAGAGCTGCTGGTTCCCCTTGCAGGAGATGTTTGTCTCTCACAAAAAACACCAGGGCAGTTGGCACAACTGATGCTCTGAGCAGAGATGCTGAGAGCTGACTGGACAGAGAGGAATATGTTTTTTGTATAATATGGGCCGCAGAAACAGAGATATTCTGAATGAACAAATACAGCATCACAGCTGCAAACATACAAGATGGCCTCAACTAGGAGGGCCTTTGAAGATTGTTTCAGAAAATTTTAGAAAAGTGTCATGAAGTGCATACACCAGCCCGTAACACCAACCATACAGATTTGACTCTCAGCTCTTGAGCATGACCATAGCAGTAAAGTGTGGGATCAGAACAAAGGTCTACATCTTCTCTCTCCAAAAGTGCCCAAACACAAGCGCATACAAAGCATCTAAAATCAAGGCAACATGTACAATATTTCTCTAAATAGTCTTCCAGTCTCCAGCCCTTTGTGGCTCAGCAACTTCCTAGGCCAGAGATGATTTCTGTGTATTCAGGAATCCTCAGAATCTTTCTTCCGCAAGCTTGCAAAGCCTCCCCTTTAAGGCACGTAAATCTTTAGAAACATACAGTGAGGAGCTCTGCAGCTTACCCGCACACAGGGTGAAAAACCACTTCTGACCTTCCCCAGCGAGCATCATTTCACCCATCCCTATCCATCCACACAATTTCTCAGATCTCTCTTTCACAGTCTGAGGAGATCTTTCCTTAACTGTCATCTTTCCATATCCTGGATCCTCCCTGTGGACCCTGTCTGAATAAGAACCCTGCTGAACTACTTGAAAAAGCAAGCACCACCAATGGTCTTTGCAGCTGATCTGTGGACCAAAGGAAGGCAGTTTTGTAACAGGATTAACAGGGCGGGGGGGAAGGGGCAGGGTTTAAGGACTGAAGGGAGCAGAATGGAAAACATTGTTTTTTTAAGAAAAAGAAGGCAGAGGAGAGTTGCGAGCACATTGAAATTAGCTTATTTGGGCCCAAGACAGGTGTAGATATGCAATGCAGGTGTAACACAGCATTTCTGTAACAGCAATGGCCTGTGCAGCCAGAAGGTCAGAACAGCCCTCCTTGACCCTTTTGAAGCAACATGGGTCTGAAGCAGCCCCATGGGATAGGCAGAAGGTGCTAGATCTCAGACCAGCCCTTCTTCCCTACTGTTACCACACTGGTTCAGGTTCCCACTGTGGCAAAAGCTGAAGCCCCTTAAGGATGGCAGCAAAATATGCCTTGCTCCTAATGAGCGGAAGGGCATTTCTGAGATGCCCAGGGAAGCTTCACTCCACCCCTTCCTCTAATCCTAAATTATTCTCAGAGGAGCTGATTTTGCACTGCCGTTATCTTAACCTCCATTAAACCATCTTTAACCCTACAGTACCCCTTAACTTTAGTGAGATCAACCACAGATGAAGACACTGTTCAGTGCAAGAGTGACCCTACCCTCCATTTTTGCCTCTAAGAATCAAAGCCTGGGAAACTATTGCACAGCTGATACCTGTTACCTCCCCCTCCCAGATATTTAAGAAGCCAGTCGATTTGTTTCTAGCATTCATTTGTCCTGGCCTAAGCAATCAGGTGCTATCCTGCCTGGGGAGCAAAGCAACGATGGGGGAGCACTAATGGACAAATAATTACAAAGAAAATCAAAAGAAAACCAAGACAAAACGCTTGCAAATCCTTAAATCTTCTTTAACATCACCTACAACCCTCTCCCACAAATGCCACGGTAATTGCTAACTCTGTGGGTACGCACTCCAATTAGGCAATCTGCAGAGGGTAAACACTTGGGCCAGATCTTGGAGCTTCTGCTGATTTTTAGCAGCTACAGATCTGGCCTGGGATCTGCTGTTTACCCGCGACAAAGGCGAGAAAGTGTATGTCTTATACGTCCTGTTAGCATTCGAGCAAACATCGTGTTTAATATTAGAAGCCGGTATGCATGTGGTTGCTTAGGAATGAGAAACATCCCTTCGATATGCCCTCCGATACGCACCGGGTTACTGTGGGATGTTTTTGTGCATTCTACTTGAGCAGTTACCAGGGTCTGGAGTCCACGGGAACATGACATTGTAATCTTGGTCATGTTTTATTTATGGGGAGTAGTGCAGCAGATAGGGTGTGTTAACAAACAAAGATGATTGCTTCAGGGGCACTCTCTCGTCCTGAGGTAATTAAGACAAAGTAGTTTCACTGGTTGGGGGATTCATACTGCAGACAACCTTTCCCTTGCTAAAATGATCTGCAGCAACCAGGCCAAAAAGGCTAAAGCAGAAGCAACACGGGTAGTGTTTTATCTTTTGTTAAAGGTGCATTATTAAACAGCACTGGCATAAATTATGCTTCTTATAAGTCCATATAAGATTAAAAACTACTGAGCCTGCTCAGAGATGTGCAGATTTTCAGCTGGAGGAATATCCAAAGAATTGCTGCTGCAGCCCAGCATCTCTTTCACAGACTGAACTGAACACAGAGACTGTCACCAAGGCCACCCTAACCACAAACCCTGAGAGATGCTGGCCTGACAAAACACGTAAACTCGGAGTCAGGCTCAGCTGTCAAAGAATCTCAGCATCAAGAGGGAAATCTATTCCACCGTCAAAGGTCACAACTGAGAGACTTATGGCTGCTCACATTAGTTGGTTATTTGCAAACTGCACGGCTGTGATCACAGCCCTGCAGTACTCGCTCCAGAGGAACTCACAGAAATACACACAAGGCACAGTGCAGGTTTCGCAGGAAATACACTAAGACCCTCCTTGCCCATTGCCTCTTCTCCCTTCTGTTGTCTCTAGCCCCATCCCTTCCACGGCAGCAAGTCCAGTAAGAAAACTCCCCCCAGCTCCTTCTCGCTCTTCGTGTCAGGTCAGGCTCTCCCAGTGATGGGCAGGTGCGTTGGTCAGCTGAGGTCAGGCGGATCCCTTGTGGTCCAACACAGTGGTGCTGTGCTCCCCCCGAAAGCAGAGCATGGCCTTGCCCCATGTAGTATTTAGCTGACCCATTGAAACCAATGGGAGGTTTTTGTCTGACTTTTAGACAAGTTTTAGCTGAAGCTTGTATGGAGAAACATCTTTTCTTACACCTTCAGATGTCACTTGCCATAACAACTTGTCTACCAAAGGATGGATGTTACTTTAGGACCGAGGAACAAGATCAAAACCCACCAGAGTTGGACTCAGGACATCTGCACACAAAACTTCTGGTTACCTTACAGAGTTTTTTGTATGACCTTAAGAAATAACTTAACCTATCTGTGCTTCAGAACCCCATTCATAAAGCTACTATAATAACAATTTTTTCTCTTCCTGTTAATATGTGCTGCCCAAAGATATTCAGTATCTCACAAAGCCAGAGGTAGCAAGCTCCAGCGTTGCTTTTCTGAGACAGTTACAGGCACATGGGGTATTTCAGAAGCAACAACAATAAAGTATTTCTTTTTCAGGATTCCCCATATTTCACTAATAGGCTACATTTACGGTGTAGGATGCTTACAGCAGTGCTGCTGTCTTCTGTCACTGTTAACCCAGAAGAGTGGTCTGCTCAAATGAGAGACAATTTGAAAGGAAAGAATAAATACACTTAATGAAACCTGACAGGTACCTTTCACACCCTTCCAGGGAAAGACATTAATTGCCCCCTTTGCTTTTAACTGTCCTACGTTGATATTTTAAAATAGATCAATATAGTATAAAACCAGTATCTTGATTGCTTGAACTGTATGTTTAATTAGGCTAATTTGCATTTTTCTCTGAGTTAAATTAAGGGCTAAATTCAGGTCTGGTGGAAGAAGGAGGAATTCTTTCAAAGGTTATGTTGCACTAGCTTACACCAGCTCTGAATCTGGTCCACAGGTCTCTACTTATGTCTGATAAATCCTGGGTGAAGGCGAGTGTTGCCATTGAACTCCCTTGTTCAGTAAACATTTTAAAAAACCTTTGCTCTTTTAAGATGCCAGTCAAGGGAGCTGTGACCACTGGTTTGTGAGGAAGGAAAAGGTTTGCCAGGGAAAGGGTTTGAGAGTTGCATAAGGTGAAATTCCTCGTAAAGGTGCAGTGGACATATTTCTTCATCCAGGTACCATGGAGGTGTATGAAACCACAGAGGAAGAACGTCTTTACAACATATGTTTTTCCCTACTTGAGAAGAGTTGTCTCCCTTCTTCACTTTGGCCCCCTCTTTTGCTCTTTTTTGAATAAACAATCCAAATTATTACAATATTTCCTCATCAAACATACACTGTAGACTTCTGATCTTTTCTTTTGTTCCCTTCAGGACAACCCTCTAACTGGCCTACATTTTTCTTGAATTGTAAGAACTGAACCCACAGCTGGATGTCCAAAGTCCTCACCAATGCTGGCTGGAGTGGACAGAGTACATAATTTCATTTACAGGCTACTGTCTTGTTGATACATCCCATTGTGGTGTCTGCCTTTTTTTGCAAGAGCTTGTTCTCTCCCTGGTACTTGTGGACCTTCATACCCTTTTTTTCTGACCAACAGCTGTTTAGTGAACTTAGTGAGATAACACAATCTCTTTGAAAACCAACAACAACCTTCAAGACACTTTTGATCTCTCCCAACTTAGTTTGCTGTGCAAATATAAGAAGTGTTGTCGTCAGCCCAATGTCTAAGGTTTTAATGAAACATCATACAGAACTGCTCCCAGTATGGACACCTTAAAACCTGTTCCGTTTTGAGAGCAGCTTTTCCAAGATGGCTTTGGTCCCCTCAGGCTGTATGTCTCTTTCTCTCCCTGAACAGAAAACTACCCTGAAGAGAAAATCAGGAGCATGTAGGAATTCAAGCAAACTGAAATATGATGTGTGGCTGGTAGAATCATAGAATAGAATCATAGAATCATTAAGGTTGGAAAAGACCTCTAAGATCATCAAGTCCAGCCATCAACCCAACACCACCATGTCTGCTAAACCATGTCCTGGTAGTGGTAGACACAACGGCAAGCCAAACACCACTTTACTTGTAGGCATGCAGGTTGTTCTAGTGTCCTTTGTGCTCAGAGGATCTGAATTCGTTTTTGTTTAGGCTCCTATGTTCCTTAAGCAGCTATTTCGTGGGAGAACTGCAGAAGCAGATCACCAGTCCTCTGGGCCAGCAGTGTTTTGCAGGAACAAATTACCTGTACTAATTAGTTCACGTTAACAGTTTTGGGAGAAGTCAATGTCCAGTCTTGCCCGGCCAGAGGAAGAACGACCAAAACCTCATCTGTGGGAAAACAGCATGGTGAAATGTATTGGTTTTACTTTGAGGAATCACTCATCACCAGGATTAAAGTGGTAACATGAAATCATGTCTGAATAACAGCTAACAAAAGAAACAGTCTCTGAGTATGGAAAATCATGTGACCTCTGTGGCCAGATTTTCTGCATATCAAGACAAGTACATACTTCAGGGAAAAATTGCTTGAGAGATTACGTCAGACTGAAATGACAAAAAAGCTACTTAATTCTGCTGGCTGATCATTCACATACATCACAGAAGTTCCTACTGACATGCACAGTCTACTTCATTTACCAAGAGCTACTGCTTCCTACTACTCTTCTTGAGGATTGACTTACTGGGGAAGTCACACTCAGTATCATAAAGCAATCAAGGTAATTTGGTTTAAAACACTTCTTACTTTAAAAATATTTGAAGAACATCTTAGTCTTTTTGAAAAATATATCAGATATTAAAACTACTTACCAAGCTGGGGTGGCTGGCACAAATTTGCAAATAAATCTCAGGTGATAAGTAAGTAAGCCTAGCTGCCTTGGCACAACAGAGCAACACTGATTTACACCAGGCAATATCTCATTTTCCCCCACAAAGCAGAATTAGAAAATGCATTTCTCTAACTTGCTGCTAGAAAAAGAAATCTGCTTTCAGATACACATCTGGGAAGAGAATCCATCTTTATATACATATCCCCATCTCCATTGGTCGTTACCCCTGTTCTGCATGTATCTGCTGTGGAGTATCGTAGCGTCATGGATGGACAAGACGTTCTACAGCCAAGGTCAAACATCCAGTGCAGAACAAGGTGTGCCAATCAAAATTGTGCTGCTGAGGTCCTCTCCTCAGACTAGCTCGATCTGTCAGCGCAGGACTGATTAATCTACCTGACTTTGCAGTAGAGTCGATGAGAAGCGCCCATGTGAGCTATCCTGCAACCCTTTTACAGAAAGGATAAACCATGGCAGAGGAATAAACTGCAAATACTTCACATATCAAACTTCAAAACTAGCACGGACATAGAAACGTTTTCACCAGTGAACATTTTTCATACAGAGACATAACTTTTGACTCAGACTGTGTTTTACTCAACAAGAAAGTTCAAGTTGTTAGTTGCTGGTAGTTTGGGCATTTTAAACAACTACGATTTCATACTACATGGGTCTTTGCAATGAGCCAAATTACAGAACTAAATTTGAACCTCCTGCAGATAGACAGGTTTCCACCAGGGTGTCATTCCAAGAGTTTCCCCATACGACTACTGGAACACTTATGAACCATATTGATCTGGAAATGACTCTACAGTCTTTCATATCTAGTGAAATGGCTAGACCACTGTCTTGGCCATGTGCTGTTTACCCTGAATTTGTGCTATCTGTTGGGTACAGTGATGGGTTCCTAGACCTCAAATACAGGGACTTAGGAGTTATGTCTCTCTTCAGTAAAGATGAGGCTAAGCCACAAACCGAGACAGGGTGAATCTAGGAATCCAATTTCTCTATGTTCGAAAATGTTCAGACATTAAAAGTAATAATTTAAGCCATTGGAATGTGAACAGAATAATATCTATATGACAGGATATTTTTTGCTAAATAACTTTGGACCACTGCCTTATTTTCAAAAGTCATTTGGAAATGCAAGGCTTGTTAAAAATCAGTGGGTCTTAGAACTCCAGTTACCACTAAAATGGGATTTAAACTCCCATTTCACTTAGGTATTTTGAAATGTCTAACAGGCTTGATTCATCAATGATCCTCCAACACATTCCTTTCATCTGAACATTATTACCATGTGAAACATGATTTTCTCCCTTGTTTATATCTCTTAACAACTCCTTCCCTCTCTTCTTCTAATTCTGTAATTGTATCATTTCATTCTGTCAGTCATTTGGGGGTATTTTGTGGGAATGGTGCTTTTCTCAGTGAAGTTGTATTATGCTACATCATAGCTAAGAATTCAGAGTATTCTGTGATAAGTGCCTGGTTTCTGATTAGAATGCTGCAGCCACATCCTGAATAGAAGCTACTATTGCCATTGATATCAATTTTCCCTAGTTTTGCTGATGGTTCACATTGGGAATATATCATACAGAGACTCTACTCCTTTACCTTCCTCCCTCACTCCAGAAATTCTGCTCACTGTCACATCACGGAGAGTTAAACGACGAGAGTTTGTTCTGGAGTGTTTCCATGTCTGCTTGGCTTTTGTAATTTATCTCAGTTTCGCTCATCTCTCCACATCTCACACCGGTAGAAAGACCCATGCACCATAATGAGTGAAGAGCCACATCCTTCAAACACACAAGTAGTTATATCCATCTTTTCATATAAATGAATAAATACAGTAAGAAAAAGAATTTTAAACATACCTCCTAGTGGTACTTTGATACTGTGGAAACTTCATATGCCCCAGATTAGTCTGGCCAGTCACTGAACTTTGCTTCATGGTCCATTGGTTTCTAGTACAAAACAGCATCTTAGGGATTTTAATAGTGTCTACTAGAATGTTATATGGACATTGCCCACATGCAATAGCTACTCCAGTTGTGATTTCTAGAGGAGAAGCAAGAGGTCTTATTCTATCACTGTAATATACATTTAAATCAGCTTTGCTAAAGTAACTGTCAGTCTTAAGGATATAGTGCTGTGGACTAAAACAAGCTCAGTTACACTTGTCTGTTAATCAGGAGAAATTCAAATGAAATCAATATTATACTGTAGCTTTCTACAAGTACACTTGAATTTGGAATCTAATTTATGTACACAAAGATGTATACATAGTTTTTGCACACTCACACGCATATAACTTGTTAGTCATTGGACATCTATTCTTTATGCTTAAAGCATTTTTGAAGAGCAATGTGTATTTTTTGCATTATTGCAATCCCTAGCCAGTTTATAGGAATCATTAAAACGTGATTGTTTTCCTTCACATTTTCTTTAGCTTTGATGTTCTCTGATGACACCTATGACTTCTACCATAATCAGCACTGGCACTTGCCAACTGCACATGAAAATACACAAGTGGTCTTCACTTGCACAGGAGGTATTTCACAGGTATCCTCACATAATAAGAAATAAAAAAGAAAACCTACATCTAACTGTGCAGAAGAAGTAATCTGTAAATCAGTACATTGTCTGTATAATGCAGTGGGGTCCTGATCAGTACGGGGAACAGCAGAAGTGGTACACCTTTTGGAGGCAGCCTCACCCCCCAAACTGCAGTCCAGCCAAGCCCTGAAGCATCTATCCGCTCTCAATAAATGTTGTACCATCTTGCTTTATCCTGTGATTAAACCCATGGGGAAATGGACAGTGACAAAACTGGATGAAGAATCATTTCTTAATCAGCCAAATTTTATTCACTGCGTAGGCATAAAATTATATTTGATTCTGTTCTGCATAGCGTCCTGTTTAAGAAGAGTACCGAAAGAAATGATCTTGCATTGGTAGTGGATTGGCAAAAGGAGTGAATAGGTCTCTTCCATCCCTAAAGTGTGATCCCAGGGAACAAGCTGTCATCTGTCAGACAGTGAAATGCGTGTTGTCATTGAGTAGCTAAAGGTCAGTGTTTAGCTGAGCTAGGAGAATAATTCAGAGCAAATCAACTATTAGGTAAATGTTGCCTCTTTTTTGCTTACAAGTTGTCTGCAAATAGATCACAATTTTCTCAAATATATTCATTATTCAGAATTATTTCCTGAATGATTTTGGTGTATAATTATTGGTCTGTTCACAAGCCTTTCATTTGGAGTGCTCAGTTTTCAAGCTGTTTTAACTGACCGTACAGATCACGTGGTATCTTTCTGTCCTTTGATAGGGTAAATGTAATACTTTGACTCCACTTTCTGGTGGAAACATCTCAATTAAGGAGTTAGAGTTCAATGGCCACTGCTATTATGTTATATGTCCTTATCATTTGTGTCAATTTTTTGTATGTAAAACCACCAAGCCAGATTCAATCCCATGAAATACTTATGTAAATCGGGCATAAAACTATTGAATCCAAGGAAGTATGTATCCATGGTGTAGAATCAGTGCAAGGAATAAGGCCCTTGAGTAATTAAAGCACCTTAATAAGACATTTCTTCATTATAATAATACAAAGCTGACTTCAAGTAGCTCTTGTTTCATACCAAAATTTGAACTCCATTGGTTTCATCTGGATTTCACCAGGATTTTTCTAAACCTTTTTCCTTTACTGACTATAATCGAGTTCTTCTTGGGTTACACAAGCATGTGTGAAACAGGAGTATCCAACCCAAGGATGCTGCAGAGGGACTCATTTGGATTTAGCTGTTTGCAGCCTTGTTTGTGTGATTTTGCACAGTTGCTCTGTCAAAAGGGCCTAATCCTGCTTTTCCCCTCATGCCGACGTGTGAGTAATCAGGGCTCTGACAGACAAGCTGTAGCAGATCCAACAGCAATGAGATAAGGCATTAGCACTCCCAGGAGGTCCACAGTTCTCCTTGCGGGGCAGATACCACCTTCCCGAGCAGAGGCAGTGGACAGAAAGTCGCCTCGTGCCTCCAAACCGTCTGGGTCACAGGCCAGGACGCACAGCAGCAGCTGCTGCCGCTAAATCTGCAAACACCACATCAACATCTGCGAGGCCTGCAAGTGCCTGTAAAGCTGACAAAGTGACACAGCGGTGTAAAGCTCCACTAGAGCGAAGTCATGTTTATGGGGTGTCAAAAACACCCCATTCAAATGCAAACTGTCCAAAATTTAGAAGTAAAATGTAACAGCCTGTAGAGCTCACTGCAGAAGGCATTCAGAACGAACGTGGCACTTTGGGAATTACAGCGTGAACTGTTGCCCAATATAATTGTCAGCGTCGGGTTTCACTGGCTTTTCATGAGTGCAACTTTCCAAAGCCTGTAACTTTTATATCGCTCCGAAGCCTTTCTCCAACAAAGCATTTACACACATACCTAAATTTAGACTGTAGATTCAGGGAGTCTGAGATCAGGAAGAGACCATCTGTAGGAGCTCTTCTGTAGCACAAACCACTTCACTTCCCCTCCTGACTTCTGAGTTGAGCCAAATACTTTAAAGTCCAGGAGCAGCTCCTTTGAAATGAATTTCAGTTACCCACCTGCTTTGAATCACAAGCCTGTTACATGGTTTGTTGGACCAGGGCCTCCAGAAAAATCAGAATCTGGTCTCTGACACTCCAAATCTTTCCTGAGATTTCCAATAATGGGCTGAATAACAATTCTCCCATTGAAGATCTCCATGCATTTGCTAACAGGTTGGCTTGATGAAGAGTATCAGGACAGTGAACTGCCTGTAGCTGTCAGCTCTCACCCTCAAACTGCAAACTGTGCAAAATTCTGCCTTTAACTGTGCATGCCTTCGTCCCTAGCTGAGGAAGAGGAGCAGACGCTTAGCTGCAGTTACACTTTGGTGCTTCTCACGTAATAATCACCGTCTGTGGCCCAAATTAATCTCGTGGTTAAACTGGTAAGCGTTCTCCCTATTTGCGACGGCATCCAAGAAGCAAAACACATTAACAGGTGCGTACAGTATGCAGTTACATTTATGGGGATGGAAAGAAACACAAGAGCAAAGCTCTTCTCGCTGGCTTCAGAAAACTGGGCTAATCGCCCCAAACATTGCATAATTTCATATAAGATATTCGACTGTTTCAAGCATTATTCTACCATTTTCTCTCAAGATCCCTTCTCAGGAAACACTTTACATTATATTTAAGCAGGACTTGAGCATCTGCTTAGCATCGTGCAGGTGCTCACGTGTCCTTCCCAAACACGAATTCTCTCCTGATTGACTCCCACGAGAACTGACAGAAAATACAACACGAGCTCTGTCATCTGTAATGAAGCTTCAACTCCTCAATCCCTTTTTTTTTTTCCCTTCCCACCTCTCAATTTCAAAAAACAGGAAAGACAAGATTTGGAGATCAAGTCAAATGTCCAATTTATTTTTATAACTTGAAACTGGAACAAACGTTGTTTTGAACGAGCGTACAAATGAAATGGTAGACACATGCTGAACTCAACGTTGTGACAACAAGGGAAAAAAAAGAGGCCAAAAATCTTGTACAGAGAATAAAAGGAACAATAAATATTTCACTAAGCCATATTGAAATGACCTCCAGCCATCTCAACATTTTATCCATAATAAAAAAAAAAGTGCTCTCGTTTTTTAAACAGAGCACAAATACCAAGCAATAATAAATAGTTCCAAACTTGTAGTAAAAGACAAAACCTCCAAGTAAACAACACAAGCTCATACAATAAGTAATAGAAAAAGGTAATAAAAATATTTTGCCTTGCCGGTACAAATGCAAACAACTTAAATCAACCTTACTTTGCTTTGCAGTTCTAAAATACAAAGAGCACCATAAAAATGAGTTTGCCTGTGATAAACAAAACCTTGGACTGTCTTTTACATAGGACTGGGATGAAATGCTGATTTTTTGACCCTTTCCTTAAAAATCAGTATTTTTCTTTCTAAAACCAGGTCTCAGACCTGTCCTGTTGCCAAGGGAGTCGACTGGAGTTTTTCTCTGGACTTCAAAGGCAGCAGGACTAGACATAATGGAAGTAATAAATTCAACTTTAAAATAATAATTAAAAACTATTTAAATTGTGAAGAGAACTATGGCATCATTCTAGCTATTTTATGTCTATGTTATATTGTGCTTGTGGCCTAGTAAACTACAGTTCTTCTGAGCAAGAAGAAAAGGAGGGCCATTTTGTTATCACTACAGCCTGCAGAACCACAACCCTTGTGCTTTTGGGTGAATTCTTGTTAGTTTCAGTGATTCAAGTCACAAAATTAGACAACTGCTGGTGTTAGCTATCCTGGATAATTAAAAACAACAGGGAGACTGGAGCTCCTCAGCAACTTACACTAAAATTAAAGGTAAAATTATTTCTTAAATCAATGAATCGTGGACTGAAATTATGCAGTTAACTTCTGATCGTCGTTACCCCGATGCACGTCTAAGGGATTCTGCTGAGTTCTGGGACATGACTATGGATTTACACAAATGCCAGAGATCTGAATTTTCACCAAAAATTGAAAATGTGCCTTTAAGTAAGGGACAACATTCCAGCCTCAGCTACGCCGGAGTAATCCAGGACTAAGAGTGACGTATAACTCCTGATTTGTATCAGTTTAACTGAGACCCAGAATGTGTCCAGAAGTCTTAAGCGTGCATTGTTCGAGCCCGGAAGACATACATCTATCTGTTAGGTAGCTGGACCAAATTGTCCCTGCTGTCACGCCCATGCCTCTCCAGTTGCTCCAGCAGCTCCGCACCGATGAAAGCAGCAGAAGGATTTGGCATGGCAATATGGCAATATTTTTATAGTTGTTTGCGTTTTAGTTTTACCGTCATTTCCTGCAAGAGCGGTGAGCATTGTCTCCTCCTCCCCTTCACTAGAGCATCAGTGCCTCTTCTGCCACCTGTCTTCCCCTTGACCCAGAAGGGAGAGAGCATGAGAGAGAGAGAGAAAGAACAGCAAAGAAGAGAGAAATCAAAAGACACAGGATTTCATCCCAGTCCCTCAAACATTCAGAAATTTATGGAATGTACAATTAGGAGTGAACAGCAGCAAAGCAGCTAATAACATGGACTGGCAAGACCTGTACACGGAGTAGGTCCTGTTCTGACAGGGAAGAGGAGGACTGTGCCTGGACCAATTTTACTTCAACCCGGTTACAGCTGTACCAACAGCAGCCCGTTTTGCCATTTTACATCAAAGTGGATGCAACAGCTCTCACTGTTTGCTATAAAACGACTTGCTTCCAGAGGGCAGTGGCAGGATATGGGGAGCAGTGAGTAAGGGGTGGCCAGGAGAAGAAGGATGTGTTGGACACCATCTTGTTTGGAAGGGGGGGGTGGGGGTGGGAAATCTCTTCTCTCTCTCTCGAATCTGTGAGGAAGCTGTGGGATGTCACCCCAGACACCTTTAAGGGAACGGAATTTCATTTCACACTGACAGGCAATAACCATCCAGCCTGGTTCAACCATACCTGGTAAAACCTTGATGCAAGGGGTCCAGGCAACTTTGAAGTTATTTAGAGCCCTGTGGGAACAGCACTTTTTTGTAGGCCATTTCTGACAAAAAAAATATATATACAACTAAAATTATTTGTGAACAACAGCAACAACAAAATTAAAAATAAAAAAGCACTTATTTTGTTTTGTTTCTTTTACTCAAAGGTCGTCTAACAACCCCTTTTTTTCCTGTACAATAAGGACTTCACATACAAATTTTTTTTTATTTTTGCAATATTTTATCCTGCCAAATTAAAAAAATATATTATGGCAGCCTGTTTGTTTGTTTTTATTTTTATTTCCAAATTCACTAACAAAAAGGTACATTAAATCCCTTTAAAAGGACAAGCGTACAGTTAAAAAATTACAAGCTTCAGTAAAAATACAGCAAGTGCCTACATCATATGAATCAACCAATATCAATATCCATTCCAGAAGGGGAAGGGAAGGGGGGAAGGGGAGAAAAAAAGAGAAAAATAGGTACAGGTCAGAAACGTGATTTTTTTTCTGCAAAGCAATAACAATATTAAGCACTTTTTTCTACATACTTTTTCTACATGGTGTAGCAATCACCTTATAATCCCCAAATACAGGATTCTATACATTTTTTGAAATAAAAATTCAACACCCAAGGCAGAAAAAAATTTACTAAAACTCAAGACTTTACAGTTACAGTGACAAGAACAAATTTATAGACCCACCATTTAAATTTTACTGCAACATTTTCAAGGAAAAAAGAAAAGTTTTTTTTTTTTCTTTCTGGTTTTGTAAAATGCCCAGGCATTCTCCATTATTACAAATACTGGTCCACTTTTACAGTAATCAAGAAATTTTAATATATATAATATATACTAAAACCCCGTCACCAAAAGAAAACAATATACACATGGCCATTATGGCATTTTTTTTAATAACCTATTAAGCAAACTTTGAAAAAAAAAAAGATTGCTCAAACACACATACACACAATTTCTTTTTTTACCCTTGTATGTATTCAATACTGTAAACGTATTTTAAGACAGAGTGCACTAAATTTAACTTTTAAAAAAATTAGCCGTTGTTCCTGAATTGTTTTTTCTCATTCAATGATAACAACTTGTAATTTGTGTCATTTGAGTTTTAATTCAGCAGTAAATCATTTCCATTCCATTTCCTAAGCAGCGTTGTCCTGAAAAAAAAAAAAAGGCTGAGAATAATTCAGCTAATGGATGTCCGAAGTTGTGCTGGGTATATATCTTCATTTGATTGGGTCTTATGGCATTTTCATGTCCACTATCTTCAACCAGTAATTTTTTTTTTAAGTAAATGTGGCTCTTTTTTTCTAAAGAATGTACTTTCCTTGTTTTACTTTTTTTTTTTTTTAAAGTCTTTTCATTTCACAAAAACGTTTTGCATTTGTCTCAAGAGACTCAAATAGGAAGATCAGTTTTCAAGGCACTCACGTCAAATTGAATGGCAGTAGAAAAACTGTCCAATAAATTATTTTTATTTATTTTTCTTTATAGTGCCAGTATTGTGAATGCCATGCTTAGCAACACTGACACTTAATCTCAGCTGTTCCCTTACAGTTTAACCCACCTTTGGGCCAAGTAGAAGAATATGATGTAATTTCTTGTTGAGAAGCCATTTTTCTCTTAACCAAAAAACACAAGTTTTAAAGTGCGGGTCAACATAACTAAAATCTCTAACCACAATTGTCCGCTGTTTCTTAATATTAGTCATAAAAGGCTTTAAACAATTTGGAATTTGAAAGTAGAGCAGGTGCATTTTTCTTTATTTTTTTTTTCTGTAGTAATGCTTTTCTTTGCATATAATTCATTCTGTTCCTAATTAAGCCAAGGGGAAAACTCTCAGCGACTTCAGTAGGAGCAGAATCTTGCCAAGACAGGTAAATCAATTTGAATTTATTTTTCCCTTCCTTACAATAACATCATTGTATATCATATAAGATAATTCTAATATTTCCATTCATAAAACACTTGCCTATGAGTTGAGGCTTTTCACTGAGAAATTCACACTTTCCCATCCTCTAGTAATTATTTTAACTACAGCAAATCTGGACCAAAATAGATGTCCTGAACTCAGAACAATGATTTTGCAGTTTAAAAAGAAACAAAAGATGGCATTTGGCTGCTCCAAGGTCTGAAGAGAGTATTACAATACTCAAGATTCACTTTTACTGTCTCTGGGAAGAGGGGTGGGAGGGGAAGAGGGAGGGAAAGACACCCCAAAAAGCGACAAAATGGCACCATTACGTTGCCATAGCGTTTGACAACAAGAAGAAACTATCCGATAGGAATGCACAAATAAGAATGTTTCTGGTTTTGGAATGTAGCTGCCTTCTGCACCTATGTCTTTTTTGTTGCCATAACTTTAGTGATGAAATCCATCTAGAAAAGGGCTCTATCGTCAGCGACATTGTCAGTGCTACATATTCGATCCAATTCCAAAAGAAAGTGCTAATTTTAAAGATTGTTATCCGCTGTACAATTTTGTTTTCCCTAATGTTCAAGGTTATTTAAGAAGAGGAAAGGAAAAAAAAGAAAGTAAAAAAAAAAAATAAAGAAATATTTCTGTTCAAATGCTGGCTTCTTCACAAGAAATTACACACGCTTAGCTTAAATTTCAACAAAGCAGCGGCCCAAAAATTATAATTTAAAAAGATATGTTTCTCCCCTACAATGTAAGTAATCTCAGGCTACGACTGGGTAAAATTAAAAAGGGATACCCAACAAAATTTTAAAAGAAATTTAAACAGAAAGAATAAAAAAAAGTACCTGCACATGCCAAAAAATTACAAAAACCCAATAAATACAGAAATTATTGCACAGTTAAAAGGCTCCACAATTTTTACTGCCTTAATCAACCCTCGGGTTTAATAGAACTTTGTAGACACAGGTTATATTTTAAGTGCCAAAGTCTGGCACCTACCATAGTTATGCTAAGTTATGTTTACGGAGGCAAGTTAGGTCATCTTTTCTCAGTTGGCAATAGTTAAACTGTACAAATAAAATGGTACCTAGACCCCTGAAATTTAACCTAGCGGGGGCGGGGAGGGGGCCTTAGCTTCTTTCTGCCTGCTCAATTTTGACGTCATTTGTCAGCAAATGTTCTCCATGCCACTTTTTCATGTGTTTCTCCAGGGTGCTGTAAACACTGAAGGGCATCTGGCAAATGTCGCAGCGGTAGACCTCCTTCCCTATCTGGCCATGCGTTTTCATATGGCGCGTCAGCTTACTGCTCTGGGCACATGCATAGTTGCAGAGCTCGCATTTGTAAGGCCGCTCTCCAGTGTGGCTCCGACGGTGCACCGTCAAATTGCTGCAGTTCTTAAAGACCTTGCCACAGTACTCACATGTATCACTCCTGCGCCCTTCCTTCGAACTGGGTCGCCCGGGGCCGGGACCGCTGATGTGGGGGGTGCTGCCTCCGCTCGCCGTGCCGCTGCGCCCTGAGAGCCCCCCGTCCAGCATGTCCCCCGGCGGGGTGGAGAAACGCAGGCTCCCGTTCTCCGACGAGTGCTCGGAAGAGGTCGCAAAGGGGGATTGTCGGGAGTCTGTGAATCCGAGGAACGGATCCTTCATGAAGTGCCGCGACGCCGCATACCCTACCAGCCACTGGGAGTAAACGTTTTCGGAAGGTATTATCGTTGCTGGTGGCAAGTCCAAATCCTTCTCTACCTTTATTCTTTTAGAGGAATTGTTTAAGCTGGGGCTCGTGATAGGTGTTGGCTTGCGGGGGAACAAGTTTGGGAAGGGTTCGCCCGGGCCAAAGTTTCTTCCGTTGACTGTCCCTTCCTCAGTGCGGTCCAGCTCACCTACCACTGAGTCTTCGTCGCCTGGGTCTCTCTGACAGAGGTCTCGAGGACACAAGTCTCGCTGGTCAGAAGACCTTTTCATGAAGCTACTCCTCTTCTGTTTCTCAGCTAGCATGTCGTTATATTGCTGGATGGCACCTAGACTTACATTCTCAATGACTTTTCCCAGGACGAGGGATTTCTCATCCGGCAGCGACTTGGAGCCGTTTTCTCGGTTGCGACTCAGCTCGGAGTCCATACTGAAGCTCGACTCCGGCCGGCTCTCATTTTCGAGCTCCTCTTCCTCCTCCTCCTCCTCTTCCTCTTCTTCATTGTCGTGGCCCAGGGAAGGATCACTCTCGTTCCTGAAATCTGCCTCACTGGATTTCAGTCCCTCTCCAGTGAGCTCGCTTGTGCCCGGCTCAGGGGAACTAGTGGTGGACAGTCCATCGTCTGACCTGCCCGTCATGGAGCCAGCTTTATGCATATGTGTTTTCATGTGGCGTTTTAGCTTGCTGGCCTGGGAGCAAGCGTGGTCACAGAGCTGACACTTGTAGGGCTTTTCTCCTGTGTGACTGCGCCGGTGCACGATAAGGTTACTCTGGAACTTGAATGTTTTCCCACAAAATTCACAGGACTTGCTCTTGGCCTGAGGCTGGGGAGGCGTAGTGCTGCTGGGGGGCATGGGGGGCAGTGGCGGGGTGCTCAGAAAAGGTGATTTAGGACTCGGCTGGAAGGGATTCAACAGGCGATGCATAGGGTTGGTGCGACTGGGCGAGACTGGCGGAGGGGTGGAACTGTTTCCTGCCAGCTCTCGAAGCCTTCTGGAGAAATCCATCGCTGGGGACTCAATTGCCATGGGGTTTAAACGCATAACTCTGTCAAAGGCACTGGGATGCTGGGCAACTAACCCCATTTCTTCGGCACTAAGGCGATGTGGATCCAGATGATGACGAGGCGGTGGGCTGAACAGCGGAGGCGTGTTTGGGAGCCGACCCTCACCAAAGCCAGGGTGTTCACGCAAGATGGGTCCTGTCATCCGCAAAAGGTTGAAAGGGTTGTTGTCTCCAAGGAAATTCATCAGCGGGGACTGTGCAACAGTCTCCGGTCCCAGAGGAGGAGGGATGGTGATGCGTGGAGTAAGGGAGCTGTTTGAAGGGCTTGTTTCCAGGTAGATGCGGAATCCATGTGTGTTCTGGGCATGCTGAAGCAAGAACCAAGCGCTATTAAAAGGCTGCTTGCATGTTGTGCAAATATAGCTTGAAGGCTCATCTTTACCTATAAAAGAAAAACAGAAAGAACACTCAAAAAATAATACAGCGGAGAACATTTAAATACAGTTGGCATGCGCTTTATTTTGCTAACACATTTCCTCCTTGGCATTTCTGAAAGAAGGACTTAATTGCAATGTATTGACTGATATAAATTGTTCAACAGCACATTTACTCACCACACTTATTCACTTAACATGTATGACAAATATCACACATACACAGTGGTGCTATATAAGTTTATATCCTCTAACTTGCAAATAAAACCTTCCTTTATGACGCGTGAGGTTCCAAATCTTTTCACGTGTTTATTCCACAAAAAGGAATCTGTTTCAAGGGATTTACGACTACAGAGAAAAACCAAGGAAAATGCAGTGTGGTAGGTTTTACAAGGCACCTGCAAGGAGCTTCAGTGTCATTTTCACTCTTTCATTTTATATTTTTATATACTTCATGCAGCAGTCCCCTGAGATCTTGCTGAATTTAATTTATACATGCTTCAGTCATGGCAGCACTTCCATTTTTGAAATACTGTGTAGGTATTTAGCTACACAAGTCCTATTCAAGTCAACAGGAGCTTGGAAAACGTACCCTCGCATAAACCACTTTGACATTCATTTTGCCAAAACACCAAGAAGCCACTCAAATGAAACATCCGGTAATCAAAGCCGACAGCACAGTTGCAATTAACAGTAACAAATGTCAGGCCATGCTTGAACTGGGTCCCAAGAATTTCTGAGCCTGAGCCTGCCCTCCAATGCAGAAACACTCACTGGAGCCAAAAACGTTGTTCTATTTGCCTTTCTAGCTTCTTTGAACAACTGCTAAAGGTGGAAAGCATTCCTTTAACCTTGATTCAGCTTTACATAAAGGACAGGTGTGGACAAGTCTGCGCTACAGTCATAATTTTGCTAGCTAGAAGATTCCAGTCCTAGGCACAATGTAAACTATGTGCTATCTTCAAAAAGCACTTTTTCCCCTCTCGCTGTTTTCAATGCCTTTGCAAGACTCTGATAAATTCATAAAAATGTGTCAACTTGAAAATCATGACCCAGGATTTGGTTGGTTTGGTTTTGTTTTTTTTAAATGAAGGTGAGATTTCCAGAAAAACAACTACTCATTTTGAAAAATCTAAAATTAATTTCTTGTTTGTTTGTTTGTTTATGAAAGCACATCTTTTGGCTAGCAATGGCCCCACTGCACCTAAAGGCACTGAACTTCCTGAAAGTTCAAAACCTGAAGCAGGCTCCCCGCCTGACCTATAGCTGCACCAGAGACCCGAAGGAAGCCCGACCCCAGCCCCTCCGCAGGAGCGCAGACCCAAAGCTGAACTACACAACCCCCTGCTAGACCAGGGCGACTGCCATTCGCAAAAGCCTGTTGCTTGAGCGTGAAAATGAGAGAGTTTATAAGGTGAACAGAACTCAAAACTACCTCTGTAAAGAGAAATGACTCACAGAAGTCAAAAAAAAAAAAAAAAAGGAAAAAAATTAAACTGGGGCACACCAGGGGAAGCAGGATTGCTGCTGACTGAATTCCCCTCTTCTGGCTGCTGCAGGAACGGCCGCCGCTAACAAAACCTACAAAACCTTCTACAAAGAGGCTGGAAGATTATCTGCCTACCTATCAGCCTGTCAGTCTATCTAATCTTATCATCCAATGAACATCCATAAAAGCGGAAAGAAAAGAGCATCTATCAGATTGAGACTTATTTACAAAGGTAGGTGCTAAACGCGGAGCAGCTCCTCACGCTCCGATTGATTCAGCAGGGCTGGTGCTGCGGATCGCAGCCTCAGACCCTGGGTTCGAAGAAGCCAGGAAAAAGCGTACACAACGCGGCGGGCATTTCTGCCAGGCTGACACGGCCCCCGAGCCCCAGCCCGGCACGCCGCGTCCTGTGGGACGTACCCAGTCACTTTGATTAATCTCTAACAACCGCTGTTGGAAAAAGGACAAGTTTGGGAACTGTACTCAGCTTGGAAAAAACTGCCCGTAACTGCTATTGACATTAATGAAAGCCACATACAAACGCAGAAAGGAACTGATACATTATCCCTCAAAAATCTACTCAGCACTGAGGCAGTTAGGGAGTTTTATGTCAGCTCTGCAGCCACAGCAACAGTAACTGCTCCCATTATTACTTCAAATATTTAAATTTCTGTTTCTTACAGAAATATGATGAAAATGTCCAGACCTTTAACTTTTCTTGCACAGCAACATGTGTAGTATAAAAAGTGACAGAAATCACTGAAGCAGACTAAAGTATATAACATACTCTGTCAAAAGCTTTTTTGAACAATATGTTTTACCTCAGCTCACCCTAGAATAGATTTTAATAAAGCCCCTTCTGAAGTGTGATCTAATAGCAAATGAAGTGCAGCATCTTACAAGGTCATATATCTTCAAATTAAAGAGTGCTCTGCACCCTTCACCTTCATTTTATCCACTCTAATTAATCGATTTATTACCCACAGCTGTTCGATTCTTTCATTTTTAAAGTCACAGCATGCATTCTTTTTTATTGTGGGGTTTTTTTTCCTTAAAGAAATAAAGTGCGTGAGACCGTGTGTGTGTGCGTGCATGCGTTCTCCTTGCTTAGCTCAAGAGCTGACAGGAGGAAGAAAGCAGCTGTGTATTAGACGACGACGACGACGACAACGACAACAGCAACACGTTCACTTCAGCAAAGGCACATAAGAGAAAAATTCCTGAGCAGGCTGAGGATCAAGGCCAACCTAAAACTGAAATGGCTGATTAAAAAAATTACCCTCAAAATGGCAGCTGGCTGGATGCTTGCTACTACATGTTACGTGGAACTGAGATGTTTTGTTTTGTTTTGCAAAACTTCACCTCCATGAAATTCAAGTGAGGAAAGTAAATCCCGCTCCTTTTTAGTTTTCTTTCAAACAGAGCAAATTAGTGCTATTAGTGTTCTAAGATTTACAAGCTAGCAGTCATAAAACAGTCTTCTCTTCCTTTTTATTTTGTTTAGCTTTCATGCTCCTTAACACTCCTCTTCAGGAGACCCTGACACGACGGCAAAATTGACTGCAGGCTGGCTGGCTACCAATCCCTAACTGCTTCACGAGTGTTCAGTGTGTGCATGCCTGTGTGTATACACATTTTAACTTTCACAACCCTCAAAGACTCTCCCCAGACTCCCTATTTAAAAAAAAAAAAAAAGAAAAAAATAAAATAAAATGTTCATTTCCATATAATCACTTCATGGTTATCTTGCCTAGAAGTTGCCCTGAGCAGTGTAGATGCTCACTTTTAAGAACAGAACAATGTCAAAGTCTTTGAAGATCCACTCCGAACATTTTTATATTCAAAAACTTGCTAAATATTTTAAACATGCCCAGAAACAGCCATGTATTGCTCAAGAATGATCCTTGTATTTAATAATGCAGTGCACCTATGCTATAAAACTCTTTGTTATAAGGCTACTTTTGATATATGGCTATCTTAATCCCTTGCCACCTGCACTGAAGTCTGTCTAAATACCCACTTTATGACAAATAGCTATATAGGCTTTGCCATATGCAGTCTTTATCACTTTAGCATGTGCTTGACTTTGAGCAAGTGAGTAATCAACATCAGTGAAACTTAAGCATAGGTTGAAGTGCTCTGTTGGATAGTGATGAAATTATTCATGTTCTTAGAGTTAAGCACAAGCCAAGACTTCATTAATACTGTTCAATGAATTGCACATGGATTCAACCCTGCAGTCTGTAACTAGGCATGATTTTTGGGGCTGATGGCTCAAGTACGATTTTTTATGTTTACATTAGTTGGTAGATACCGTGTACACACGGAGATGAGACACCTAGGCCACAAGCCCTGAGCAGTCAATAGTAGCTTGAAGGCTGCTCTAAAGTCAAACAAATACCGTCACTGGAGTTCAGACAGAAGACAGGTTTGTAGGGCTGGATCCTACTGAGACACAGGAGTATAGGTTCAGAAATACTTCTTTGAAGGCTAGGAAGGAATGAGCAATTAATGAGACGACTGAGATAAACCTTAAGAGTTGCCCTTGTCCAATTTCTGACCCAAGAAATGTCCATATCTATGCCCCTCTTCATATCTGTGGCAGATGCTCCATTATCCCACTTCAAAGGCCACCTGGATGGAGAGTCTAAAACCTTCCCAAAGACCACCTCACTCCTTCTCTCCTTTACCATCTTGAAGGTTCCCCAAACGCCTAACCTGGATCTTTCTTCCTGTAATTTAAGATCATCATATTTTGTCCTACCTACATGCACATGAAAAACATAGGAAACAGTTAGTCTGCACCTCACATACAGATATCATCCATCCCAGTGATTTGCAGTTGAGCCAATTCATGTCTTTTAGCACCCCCTTCTCCCAACTTGATCTGGAAATGCCAAGTGAGAAAGAATTCTCTATGCATTGGAGTAGTCTGTGGCAATGGTTGACTATTTTCAGTATTAAAAAAAAAGTATTCTTTCCAATTCAAATTGCTGAGTTCAACTGCCAACCATTAGATCTTGTTATGTTTTTATCTGGTAGATTAAAAATCTCTCTAGTATCTTCTCCCTAAGCAGGAAATCATAAACTATGAACTTATTGAACACTCTTGCCTTTCTGTGTGTTATGACAAAAGATGGTCTTTTCCAGGAGTATTTAAATGTGTTCCCTCCATTACTGTACAACAGATTATGTTCTGTTCAAAATGTCAAAGCAATAACAAGCTTTTTTCTCTTTCAAGAACAGCACAAAACAAAGCTAAATTCAAATCCTGCCTCCCAAATTCTGCCTTTACAGGGGGCAGTGAGAAAAGACGGGTCGGTTTGCCCAGCCCAGAAGCAGAATAGGCTGGGTCTGTGGACATTCATCCCACTGCACCAGGCAGTCTCAGTCCTCTGACTTATCCGTCTTCTGCAGTCTGACTTGGAACACTTCGTGATGCGTGCATCTTCCTCACCCAGCTGGTACATGGCTTTCTGTATACCCTGATTTCTGAGTGCCTTTGCCCTGGAGATAAATTTCCCTCAAAATATCCTCAGTTTTTCTGGATACCATCAAACAATAATCAGTGTGAGATAAGAACTCTTGAGTATTCATTATTTTCTGCTGGGCTACAGTGACATCCAGTGCCTTAAGAATCCCCCCCTCAGCATGCCTGAATAATTCCATTAGCTGTAACAGAGAACGAACTCCCCCCTCTTTTTAATCACCCACCCACAACCCCTGCCAGGACTGCAGTGAGGACCTGCAGTCAGGTCCACAAAACCACTGCCATTCTTTACCTCTAGCAATACTTTCCAGATAATGTTTCTGGTTCCCTTTACGAAGTTACAACAGCAGCAATAAAAATGTTAAGGAATTTTAATGCTGCTTTACTGCACTTTTAGAAGTTCAGGAAAAGCAGAAACTTGCAAGCTTTAAAGAAAGGACACCTTTTATTGTAGCACTCAGGAACAGACATGTATCGGGTTCCTACAATCTTTCCACCAATGTTACTCTCTTCGTCACCACTTGATTTTTAATGAGCATTTAAATAATTGCTCCTTGTTATTATGATGGTTACTCTAATAATACCAATAAAGGTAGCGTGGATGCTCCATAAAAAACACACCTTTAATTGAATTATTATTAAATTAAAATGCCATAATTGAGAACACCAGTTTAACAAGTCTCCTTATAAGACCGGCTGACATTAAAGAGAAGGGCATTAAATACTGCAGAGATGTAGTGTTTCATAGTGAAGAAAATATATGGTTATACATAGTTTGACAGGTTACCTAGACAAGGTCCAAATATTTTCCAGGTGTCTGCAGCGTGGATTTGCAGTGTGAACTACATCAGTTCATACCCGATGCTTGACTGTGTATGAAAAAATATTTCTAATATAGTTATTTCTGCTGAAGAGATTTTATAAGCCATATTACCACTCTAAATTATACAACTTAGCAAGAACATTTGCTTACATATGTTTATGATTGAATAAACGTATGCTGAACACACTCAATATCTAGAGTTTTACCCTCCCTGCACTCCCTGAGATGTCTGGAAGTGCTGCTGCCTCCATTTCAGAGGGATTGACAGTTTCAGTAAAAAAGACAGAAGTGTGAAGTAGGGTCCAAGCCTGGGTAAGGATCACCACTGCCAGTCCAATGCCAGTCACCAGTTTTAAACACCAAACACAAAGGAACCATTTCTCTTTATACCTCTCGTTGTTTTAATTTTGTTTTGATGGCAACACGAGTTGAAGATGTAAAACAAGTGCATCTCCTCTACCCACCCCAGAGATGACACAGTGCATCCATCCCTACAGCATCCTGTCTAAACAAAGGGCTCAAGAGATTCTTGCAGCACATCCTGCTGAGAGTGACGGGGACTATCACCAATAATTCACAAAGTAAGCATCAACTGGCAAGTAAAGTTGGTGTTTTATGACTTATCAAGACGCCTGCAGTCTCACAACCTAAGCACCTCCAATTCTCCACTCAGATAAACAGCCAGTCTCTCCTGTAAAGCTCAGCCGACCTGAAGTGCATCTCAGTCAGGAAGAGGAGATGAAGGTTTAGGTGCAAGAGCCCAAGCATGAGGGGCCACAGAGCCTGTCATCATCTGCAAATGGGGGTGAGGGCAGCGAAAGGGAAGAATGTGGCAGGGAAACCACAATGAAATGTTTTTAGGAGGTGGATGGAAGAAAGGAGGAGAAGCAACCAAGAAGCGTTTCTTCTCAGTAACAGGCTCCTGTTTCCTCCCGTACTAGACCCTGTTCTCTTTTTCTGCCTTGCCACTTGAATAGCCTATCATCTCCTCCAGTGCCATCTTCAAACTGAAGAAAAATCATGACTTCATGCGATATTCTTCTCCCACACACTGCCTGCGAGTTCTACAGTTTTCCTCATCTTGTTTTTACCTTGACTAGTGCGACTGCAAGATCTCTACAGAGATTATGCAAGAAGCTTTATGGCAAGAGAACCTACAAACCCCACAAGACCCTCTCACTCCCAGCACTGATTTTAATTAGCGATGCATATATTCTTGAGAGTATTTTCTACCTGATGAAAAAGATCTACAATAGCACTGCTTGACACTAATATTAAAATATCCTAATATTACACTGCCATTAGTAAGGTACTATTAATTCTCTCTACGCTAAAGCCAACTGCCAAACTGTCTCTGGTGGATTAAATGCTGCCCCTCTTTTGGGAGCTTGTTTTATTTTCTGAAACCACTTGTGCGTTTCAGCGTGTTGCTTTTCCATCAGGCAGAACTGCAAATAGTCTGTTTATCATTCATGTAATAATAAATATCTTTTTTGTCAAATGAACTATTTTAGCATACAAGTGGAAAACCACACAGATGAACTACCAATCACATAGTCGAGAATTCGGACTGTCATGCTGTCTGTCTACAGCCAATCCTTTCATAATTCCAAGAACAAAGAGCATGAATCCTTGGAAGACTTAAGAGATATCAACCCGATACCTTAAAATCATACTCTTAGCCAAACTCTGATTTGAATTATCCTACTATGAATTCAAAGTAGCTCTGATGACCACCACTGCAGACTGAATTTTTGCAGACAAGCTGTACCAGGTTATCACAAACAAGGATCTTAACTAAGCTTATATGAATATACCAAGTTGAGATTTTTTTTTTCCCTTAAACTTTCTCCGAAAGCATTTTATATGTCCTCTCTGGCATTTATACTTACAAAAAAGAAGGAGACTGCAGGCAGACTACAACCATGCATAACACACACAGATGCTTCCTGCTTCTTAATGGACACAGGCGACCTTTGGCTGAAGATGCAGCTTGTGTTCAATAGTCCCATTTTCTGGGAGACTTAATCATACCTCAGATCTGTACTGCCAGATTCACATAAATGAGCCAAATGCACAGCTCAGTTTAATTTCTAGTGCATTACAAAATGGCAATATTATATTTTTAGGTATAAAATGTCAATAGTCATTTTGGGCAACTTCCTTCTGGATGTCCAGTTTCTCATTCCTTAAAAGAGCTTGTGGCTTACTGGAAGTTAATGTTCTGTCTACAGAAGTATAAGAAGTGCTTTTACTTAGCGCAGAAAAAGAAAGAAAAAGGCATGGCAAAAACTGTAACTCATGACGCAGGGATTTTGACCCAGAAGCACTATTAAAACAAAAGATAAGAAACATGTTTGACATCTCTGAACACCTTCTTCTAATTGGTGTTAAATTCTAAAATACAAAGGCAATTTATAAAGCAGAGAAAGGGAGAAGTGTGAAAAGTAAGGAGTAAACGGGAAAATCAATATTAAAAGATCAATAGTGAATGAGTTAACTTTTAAATTAGCCCTTTGTGATACAACAGTTTCAATCGACTCCACCTTTAGCATCTAAACAGTGTTGTTTCTTTTTACTAGTTTCTCTGAACCTAAAACATCAGCTAGCAGACTGAAAGGATGCTTAACAAACCTGCTGAAATAAATAGTGAAAACTATCAGTGAAAATGGGGAATGTAATATGGGGGGGAAATGTAACCACTCGTGAGATGAAAAGACCAGAGGACTACCCATGGCTGGTGGTTTAATATATAGGATCCCATTTACAGCATTCATGAAAACCCCTTGTACTGCTCAAGGACACTTTTAGGCCTTTTCTTTGCATAAGGTATTCAAATGCATTTGAAATAATGTCAGTCTTTTCTACAACATATGAAATATGCCAGCAGCTTCCCTTTAAATCGGTTTCCCATAAGTAGTTTTGTTTGAAAACTGGCAAGTGCTGGGATTTTTTTTCCCACAGACTTTTCTAAGGTGCCATTTTCTCATCTTACAAGTGAGAATTCTCAGTAATCTGAATAGGAATTTTAAGGAGGATACATAAAGGAAATTGTCCATGTCATATAATGGAAAAATAAAGAGTAAATTAGAAAACAATAAAAAAAGCCAAAGGGTGAAAACAAATTTTCCTGCTTTTTTCCCCAGGAGTAGTTCAGTCTGTTTTACTATAACTATTTCTTAAGGCTATTAGGTGCCTATTCATAGTTAGTAAATGAAATAGCATTTTTGTTTTAATTCATTGCTTCTTTAACAAATGTTAACTCCCATCTCTGCTTCTTTAAATCCACAAAATCTCCACGTTCAATCCTAAGAAGTATTATAAAGGCTGTAAATCTTGTTTTAATGGAATGTACATTTAGCTATGAGGAGATAATTGACGTTATGGAGGGCCTAGATGCTGAATTATATAGGTTATCTAATACAAAGGGGACTCATTACCGAAGCACTACAAACAAGTAGTAATATATGTATATTGTTCTGAGTGGCGTTATAGCAAAAGTGTTCGGGTCTGCAGGGATTTATAAAACACAAGAAAACAGCAGACATGCACTTGTAAATTTGTCTCATTTGTCTCTGAAGTTAAAGGTTATTCCCTTGATCTGAATTTGTAATAAAAACATGCTAGACTAAGGTTTGTAGAGAATGTTTGAATATGTAAATTGTGTATAATGATAGGCAATTATAGGGTAAAAACTGGACCTTATGAATGTTACAGAATTGAATGGAGCATCAAAGTATTTTCCTTCAGATGAAATATTTATCTTTTATGCATGTTATAAGCACTTTTTCAAAGGTATTCAGCAACCTATTTGAGTGGAGAGTTGACAAAAATCAAACCATTACAAGCGACTTAGACTGTGGGCTTATGCACAGGAGAAGCCACAGCTTTTTACAGAATATACATAATAAATCTCTTGAACTAATGGTTCCGGAGATGGATCCTCAAGGACAAGTTCCACTGATTTTCAGTCCCTTAGATGAAAGCTGGTCAGATGTTTCTGGATTTTTTTAAGGAAGATGTGGGGGTGGAACTGCGGGGAGGGAGACTGGGGAGAATAACTAGGTAAGATTATGAATTTTCTTGGACTGATTCAGTGAAGCCCCATTTCCCCTTCAGTTCGTTGGCTGCTATTTTCAGGGAACAATATTTAAAATAAAAAAAAAAAAAACAGGATGCTGCATCGAGATAGAAAGGACTAAAGCCGGGAGATGATACTGTACTTTATGCTACTGAAGATAAGGTTTTCTCCTTCTCTGAGCACGACAGTCTGTTCAGGTTAACCAACTGCAGTGTTAGAATAACTCCAGCCGACTTGTCACAGAGTACAAAAGTCATCAGCAACTGAATGTTCTTTTCTGCACCGCAATTAAGACGAATCAATACGACGTGCCACAAATGGTATTTTACTCTCAATAAGAACTCGGGCTGAGTTTATTCAGAATATTTTAGCGCTTCCCCAGGGGATTTTGGTCCGACGCAGATGGCAAATAAAGTACTCAGCCTAGGGCTAGAGCACATTATGCTAATTCTAATGTCAGATGTACTTTAATATACAGCTCTATTTAATCACCCCATTATTTCACATTTCCATATGAAAAACCTGCGGCACTTCTGCAGAGCTTTCACTCTGCGACAATGCCAGCTTCCTTCAACTAGCTCACTGCGAAAGAGAAAAGAAGACTGGTCATTCTCGCCAGTCAAAATGTTACAGTTTCAAAGTTTCAGTATTCCTGAATTTAAAGTGGGTTTTCCAGTGCAATTAGCAAATCGCTCGGCTAGAATGCTGATATGTACAAAATGCTAAGGAGGTGTGATTGAAAAAAAAAAAGAAAAATAACAGCCTTCCCTCTGTACCTCATCTGCTCATGCACACAGACATAGGCAGGCACATATCTCAAACCCACTTGCAGAACAGTAATAATAAAAATAATGAAAATATTTTCATAGTGCAATTCAACCAATATTCTCAACACTTGTCACCAGAGCACTGCTATTCCCGGCTGCACGGCTTCCGTTACTTAGAACAGACATGGCTGGCGCAGCTGCCAACCTACAGATGCCTCGGAATAAAACCTTCCTCGTCTACCAATAAATTTTGCCCGCAACAAACTACACCTCTAATTAGGTTTAGAAGCCACACACCTTCAGTGTGGGCCACTATCCAAATTATCTGCAAATTTACCCTGGTGTCTCGTCTCTGGTGACCACAGAATCTGAACCTACGGACTTGAAGGTAAAATGAATCAAAACAGGATTTACATCAAAAGGACCGAAGGAAAAAACTTTGCTGTGGAGCTGTTTTTCAAGCCATGTAGGTTCTTGATGTGCAGACAGCGAAAGCAGAAGCAGTCCTTGGAGCACCTCTTCAGCATCCAAGCTTTCCCTTCGGAGTAATTCTGTGAAGGACTTTTCATTCAGCATTCATGTACAGTCACCAGTGAAATGAGTTTCATGGTCTCAACAAAATCTTCCCCCAGTTTGGCACAACTGGGGCTCCATGACAACTAGCACTGTACATCAGAGGGAGCCAGGTCAGGACTGGATTATACCGAGCTGCTATTAGAGGAATCTACAAAGCTTAAGTCAGTAATTTTTTTAATCATTGCGTTACACCTACATCATATTTCACAAAAAAAGATCTGTTTAGGAAAAGACCTACTTTTTGCTCCTCCAACCACCCAATCTGCATCCTTTAAAAATTGTTCAGCAATGCATGCAGCAGCCAGCACCTGGGGCCAGATCTCACCTGGCTTCACCATTCTGCATCAACATTTAAAGATACAGAACTGTGCTGCTGTGCCTTGACACGGCATATGCCACAACTTCCATGTCCTAATTTGAACACAGCAGATGATATCCCTCACATTCAGGGCAGAAATGCTTCCATTTTCAAGCTATTATTTTTTTATATGTATATATGTGTGTATGTGTGCCTCTGTATGTGTGTATATATATATACTTATTTACACATGATTTGCTGTCTGTAAGACTGGATATGAATACAGCACTGTGCACAAAAGAGAAAGGGGACTAAGCACAGGGCAGAGGACCATCCTTCCCCAGCTATTCCAGCTAGACTTTCAAAAACACAATTTCGTCTTGGGAGATACAACAGTTTCGCCCTTCTGGAAATTTTCCCTGAATGGGAAAAAACAGCACAAGTTAATTTAGTAAATTAGGGCAACAATAAGATTTGTTAAATAGTATCTCACTCTGAATATGAGTAGTTAAATTCAAAATAAGAAGAGGAAATGAATGTTTAATATCCCAACACAAAGCCCACCAAAGTCAGTATGAGTCTTTCCACTGGCTTCAGTGGGCTCTGGATGAGGGTCTTCTTCCACACTGGGATTTGTTAGACTCAAGACGCTGTCTTCAATGTAGAGATAAATCTGGTTTGTGCTGGTGTAGTTAAAAGAAGAGAACTGAGTTCACAGCAGCTATAAGCCTAAAGAATCCAGCTGTAAATATTTTAGAGGAATAAATAGAGACAAATCTCGTAAAGTATCTTTTGTACGTTTAGTTCAAAGAAAAACAGTTGAAATAGGAGAAACAAATGAACTGAAATTAATCTTTGACAATTCTGTTTCTTTTTCCTATGCTGATATCATGCTGGATTTTGGAAGTAGAAAAGTATGATAATAATTCTCTGTAGATCTATCCTATTTCTTTAGCTCACTTTAGACAAACTGCCCGCATTCTTAAACTCCATTATTAAGAACTCATTGAAAAAATTGTAGCTGAGACTAGCAAAATGATTTTTTTTAATAACACATTTATTCTTGGCAATAAACAAATTTGTGGAATCCCATTTAATTTCCCTCATTATGGAAATTTTTTGAATGCCAGAATGTCTGCAGATACCTCTTACACTAAGGGGTTCCTACAGCACTCAAAAGTCCTGTAAAGGAAATTCCCAGACTGGGTGAACAAAGAAGCAAAACGAGAAGAAGCTTTAAAAGTCTAAAGATGGGGGGGCAAGAGGGGGACAAGGGAAGGAGGGAGGTGTAAAATACTTAAGATGTGAAATAAACCACGTCAGTTAGAGAAGCAGGGATCTTGGGGGTTGCTGTGGATTAAGCAGTTAAATTGCAATCTATGACTATGAAGTGGCGAAAGATGAATCTCCAGTCATATTTCCTGAAGTGCGAAGATAAAAATACAATTTTTACTCCTTAAATAGGTGGTGGTTTATGCCACGGTAACACTGCAGAAAATAATGCCAATGTTGGCTTAAAAGAAGATCCTCCTCTTTTATTTCTATACAATCCAGATTGATCACCTAAGAGAAGCATAATTAAACAATGCTAAGCATCCCAACCCCTTTGAGAATGTGCTGCCGAAAAATATTTTTAGAACAATCACTGTAGTAATTCTTCTTAGTTGTAGAAACACTCCAAATCAGAAAGTCAATTTTTCCTCTATTTGCAGAAGTGTGCTGGTTTTCACTGGAAAGGCGCCTGTGTTTTGTTTGGCTGCTGTTCATATACTGCCTTGGCAGGATTTCCTTGGATTGCTTACAGTGAACATTGCTCTTGCATACAGTAGCACTCCCATTTTAACCGTCCCAGCCACACGTTTTCTAATAACACACGGAGAGCTGCAAAATCCCTATAAGCACAGCTCTTTAAAGCAGCAACAGAAGG
>Ga0065711_1030406_pt1 | contig 32621 bp, 15 predicted proteins | sample Hoacrofraction12_FD_59098 | JGI IMG/M metagenome (GOLD analysis project Ga0065711, IMG submission 59098) | Hoatzin crop microbial communities from Cojedes, Venezuela - Epithelial fraction 12 v2 (version 2) | ecosystem: Host-associated > Birds > Digestive system > Esophagus > Crop | place...
TGCGCAGAGCCCTGTCCAACCTGGTCTTGAATGTTTCCAGGGATGGGGCCTCCACTACCTCTCTGGGCAACCCGTTCCAGTGTTTCACCACCCTCATTGTAAAGAATTTCTTCCTTATATCCAGCCGAAACCTACCCTGTTTTAGTTTAAAACCATTACCCCTCGTCCTGTCACTGTTGTCTCTACTAAAAAGATTGTCCCCATCTTTCCTATAGGCTCCCTTTAAGTACTGAAATGCTTCTGCCTTCAGTGAATGTGGTAAACACTTCTACAGCTAGTGAGAAAGTAGGTTCATTTCAGGAAGGTGAATGCAGCGGGTAGCTTCTGTTGACTGTACGAACTTCACACGTCTGTGTTACAATCCAGTTGTAGTGACTCAGTTCTCAATTTGGAGACCTCATCTTGTAGACAGCTTTGGTATCAACACGTAGGAAGGATCTGATAACTCCTTCTGGAACTCCATTAAAGGTTGTATAATTTTTTCCGGAAGTCCTCCCACTTTCCCCTAATGATCATTGGTTTTAGTTTTTGAAGCTTAACATTCTTCTCACCATTACTTGAAAAGAAACACTGTAGACAAAAGAGTATCAAAGAAAGGACATGGATTCTTCCTTCTGATGAAGACAGTGTGCTCCCACACATGCATGGACAATACCAGAAATGATACCTTGACTATAAAGTTAAACTCTGATTGATTAATATAAAATTCCAACGACTATTAATCACAAGTTAGAGCTTCAGTGAAAGCCCATTACAGCTGATAGGAATTTTTCCTTAAATTCAACTGATGTTGAATCAGATTGAGGGAGTTACAAGGGAATTTCTCTAGTTTTTCATATACTGTTCTCTCTGGACCTCCTACAACCTGTCTCAACAGAGAAAAGGGTAATTTTTGTTTCATGTCAAGAATTACTCCTGCTCAGCGAGTAGTATTTGTTGGTCATTTTCGTTAATCCACAAAAATGTATTACTTCTAAATAGACAACCCCAAACCACCCAGTAGAAACATACAGAGAAAAACACTTAAGGACTTAAAACTGTTTTCCAGGTGGTTTAAAAAAATGAGGGTAGAACAACAAACATTTCTTTGGCCTATACTGTGAACATACACAGCTGAAGTCTGCAAAGTATGCTAATAGAATATTTCTTGTAGCTTTCAAGCCAAAAGAGCTCTTTCCTGACCCGAGGTGTGTTACATTTTCCCATTACGTACATTGACTGTTTTGATAGGCTAAGGTGACTGATGATAGCTGAGTCTCAAGGTGGGAACGAATCTGATCCTCTGTGAATTGGTAGAGAAATGAATACTCAAAGCAATTGTCAGTTACATTATTGGCATTGCTTAGATGAAAATCAAATAAAACTTTGAAGTAGCTAATAATTTTAAAAGTGGTCGTTGAATGACAGTATTGACAAAACTGAAATGATAAAGGGACCACAATACAATGAGAGGAAATAAAAGCACTGGTTATTGTCTTTCTTATCAGTATCATTTTGATTGTTTAGTTCTGAGAAGAGATGAAATTAAATGATAGCTCTGGCAGTGGAAAAAATGCCACAGGCATCATCTACAGACTGAGGTCATGTGAAATAAAATGGGCCTGCTGTCCTAAGGAGCTCCATTCCTTTAGGAAAGCTGTTGTATCTATAGTGTATTTCATAAGGTGTTAAGTGACAAATTCTAGTTTGTTATAAAACTGGCAACATGCATGAAGAAATCCTGATTTAGATACCTAAGCCTCAAAGATAAGAAATGAGATATGCCCTGGGTTTCAGTGAGTATCATGTTGTATAAGCCAGCAAAGAGTCCTCTGGGCTAGTATTGATTCAGAATGACACATCCATACAGTATGCTGCAGATTCATGTAGAATTACTGATTTAGCTTTAATGCATTGGTCTGAAAACTGCAATGATTCAGGAGTAATTAAACCTCAGCTGCAGGAGCAGTAAGGCTATCTGCATGAGGTAATCGCACACCCTCCCAGTTTAATTTACCACTGAATTTGAATCAACACCAGCCCTTTAGATAATGATCTGATCTCAATCTTTTTGATAGATTAGTCCACAGAGAGGCAAATAATCTGTGATTCATAACGCTTTCAAGTTCTTTAATGTTTTTGAAGGCCAACTGTAAAATTATAATGGAATACTCAATATTGAAAGGCTAGTTAAAAATTTTTATGCTGTTGGAAAAAGCATTGAATGCAATAACAAATGTCTAAAATAAAGCTGTTTTAGTTGGTTTACCAAGATGTTCTGAAAATGCAAGCAAGGCACTGCAGCCTTAAAGTGATTCTACCCTGCAACAGACCCTCACACTCTACTTTGTAAGTTAATGAATTTCATGCTAAATAACTTATAATATCCCAGAAACTGAGCTTGGGTTTAAGAAGAGAAAGATCTATTGTAGCTAATGCTGAAAGCCTGTATTGTTTTAAGGGTAATCCATTTGTTGGAGCAGAATTTTTGCTTATGAAAATTGCTAGAACTGTTGACACATCTGCTAAATAGGGGACAATGTTTATCAGCAGAATGTGGAATTTAATGGTAATAACTGCAGTGAATTACTGTGCACTAGAATATCTTCCAAGTCTTGTATCTTTCATCACACACCTTTTTGTGCTCAGTAATCCCTAAACTTACATAATACAGAGAAAATGGCATTCAAAGTGATCTTTATGAACGTTTTTTGTGTTTCATAGCTTGAAGATAAGAGCTTCTGTCTGCTGTGGAAAGTCTCTGTCAACAGAATCTGCTTGATCAAAGCATCCTTTGTCAGTTATTAGTAGAAGGAGTGAAAATCCACTAAATTGTGATTCTCTGTTTCCTGTAGCATTTTCAGCTTGCAGCTCTTGCAATTTTCATGCCTCCCAAATTGTAACAATAGTTTAACATTTCAAATATGTTTTTGGCATGCAGCTAGGAGAATATCAGGGGAAGTATTTGTTTCTTTTCTTTGGAAAGCAGTTGAAGTGTTTCTTTTTTTTGCCTCCTGCAACATATTTCTGCTGCTGTGTGTTCTGTTCTCCATCATTTCTGGACTTCTAATGCACACCAATATGAGCCATTAGCCATCATAGCTGAATGGGTCCCTGCTTAGCCTCTCTGGTAAACTAAGCTACCGTCACAAACAGGGCACTACCCATAGAAAGATAAGAAAAACTGAAACTAAATCACTCTTTCATTGTAAAAACAAATGATTCCTGTAGTCAAAATTGAAAGACACAAAGACAGTAAGATATGAGGTAATGTTGGACTCTCATTCGTCCACCTGCTCCTGTGAAAGGTGACTTTCCAATATCCTCTCTTATCTGCTGTTATTCCTGCTTCACTTTAAAAAATCCTAATATATCGTATTTCCCCCTTCCTATTACCAATAATGTTAAGCAATTGAATCACTCGAGTGACTGACTTCCTGCACTATGCCTCATTAAGTAATGGAGTTAAATTGATTCAAAATAAAGTGACACATTTTATTTCACTATGGTTGGTTTGAATCAACATTTGTCTTTTTTTCTACTGCCTCTTCATCACAAGCTTTTTCTCTCTAATATTCCCAGAGTTATTGTATTGTCTTTAGTAAGGCAAGCAGTGAGCATAAGCATTGTTCAGATATATCTGCAAAGAATACTGTGTCAGAACTCTTGTGCACCTATATGATGATTAGAGCTGTTTTTAAAAACCTAATTACTTTCACAATACTAAAGAAAAAATCTCCAATCAATTATTTTTTCAAATTGTCTAGGAAGACTTTCAGGGGGAAGAAAAAGAGGGAGAATTAAAAAGGCTTCAAAAAATATGCAGAAGCTCAAAAATATTCATCATAGAATAAAATCAGATTTTGTAAGACTTCTCAAAATACGTCTACCAGTTTGTAAAAAAAAAAACCCACTTCATTTTTAAGGGATAATTGAAAACATATAGGGGAAAATGAGAAAAATTATTCCTTTTTTCCAGTGAAAAACTGGAAAAAATAGTGACCAAAGTAAAAGAAAAAAATTCTTGAAGGCATGTCATAAAAAGTGTTTCGACACAAAGCATTTAATCAAGTCTTTCTGTAATGTCTTTCTTTGTGTTTGTGATTCACTGATTAACACTTTAAACCATTATGAGCTTTAAACTGGAGCAATAAGACCAAATGTCTAGAAATGTAAGGATAGGTCACTGTAAAGAGATTCCAGATGAATCTCTGAACTTCATTGCCTTATTAACATATCATTCATATTATTCCTGACATGAAATTGCATTAGATGGTACTCTTCAGGAAATAAACAACAAGCCTGAAACCTATGTAACGGTGACACTTCCTCTTCTGATAGCTGTTGGCAACAGCAGGTTACTTTACTAATAGGAAAAGTGTATTTCTAAAATGTCAGTGATTGCAATCAGATTTTCTTTGAATGTATTTGCTTAATATAGCAATAAAAAAAAAGGAAGAAAATCTGTTTTTCTTTTCGCTTTGGTCTGAAATCATCCCAGTATCATTAGAAAAACATCAATGCTTCATTGGTTAGGTTGCTCAACCAGATTAATGTTCCAGTACTTTTTCCTGGAGAATAGATCTAGACTTGTACATTGTAATATAGCTAATGATCCATTCCTAGTCTTGCTATTGTTGGAAGATTGCTATTTATCATTTCTTATAAGTACAACATGCATTTTAAAGAATATTACCAAGGGGGAGATTGCTACTGATGCTAATCCTTTAATATTCAAATAACAAAACTATTCCGGTCACCAAAGCTGCAGTAATGTTACTTTTTACAAATAAAAACAATTTGGAACTTTAAAAAATATATAATCACTGTCTGTCTTGTGATATAGCTTTCCCATATTTTCATTTTTCTCATAGTTTTGGGAGATGAAATATATTTCATACTACAGGTCTTTAAATCCAAGAAGCTACTTTTATGCATGTAAGAGTATTCATAGATATACAATTTAGGTTGAAATGAAGGGGCATCTGGGTTTTTTATCTCCTGAATTACATGAGTATCCATCAGTACTAACTTTACCAAAGTCATTTTTTTCCATGAGCTGGCATAAATAAGTACAAAATTTATTGTAGAATACATATGTCAGATTAAAAGGTTTGGACTGTATAGCTCAAATTAAAGGTTTTGGAGGACATTTATAATAGTTTCTCTGTGAGTCATGATTACAATCCTAAATAAATTCAATTTGGTTTTGCTCCACAGATAAAGCTTCTTTGAACTCATACAGACATTCATAAGAATGAAGGAGGGCATGGATAAAGATTTCTTTTTATAGTCATATGACACAGCTTTTATTCTCATGTATGTAACACTGATAGTCTGGAAGATGCACTGTAATTGGAACTGTTAACCTATCAGTGAAGATCAACAAATCAGAATGTCTATTCTCCATGGAACAGGAAGACTGTAGATTAGGAATATCTGGAAGGCAGTCAAAAATAACGCCAAGAAGAGGCAGTCAAAAAGGGGTTTAATGCAGCAGTTGCCAGGCATATCAGGTATCAAATGCCACTTTCATGTTCATTTGTGTAAAGTGAATATCTTTCTGATGCTGGCCAGGAAAGTGTTGTCTCTTGCTTAGGGCTGTTTCTGGGTAGCTCTTCCTAGATCCCTTTTCCTGGAGCAAGTGAGGATACTGAAATGATCATCCTATAATCCCATCAGATTGTGGTGTTTCTGCTGAGGATTTTGGAATGAAACAAAGCAGAAACTTTCTCAAAGAGGACAGAAACTTGGATCGTGTAAACATTGCTGATGTGTGAACAAGTACCAGCCAAACCAAACCAAACCAAAGATTTACCTGTGCTGAAAGAAATCCAGCAAAGAAGATGGCTGTAGCCCTTTTAGGTTTCTAACTCTTTCGAAGGCCTGTCTTTACCTTTTACAACTATCTTATGACCACTGCTACTACTAATGTTACTTTCTGTCTGTTATTGTCTGCTTCATTTGAAGAGAACAAACCTCAAAGGACTGTTGCCTTGAGGACATGATAAAGTAATGTGGTTCAAACAGGAGAAATGTGGAATATGAAAGCAATGGCAGCATGGCAAACTCCTGTCGGACCAAAGTTAGAAAGGCAGATTATCCTTAGGACAAGGACACACGCTTGCAAAATGGCGTACTTTATAAACAGGATGGAAAATAAATAAGTAAATAAAACCAGTGTTCAGAAAATAAATGCAAAATGCAGAGAGATGAGGTTGATGGTGTGACTGATGGAAGAAAAAGATCTGATCAGGCCTCTGCATTACTAGGCTGAAATAGACAATATGAGTTCTGTTAATGAATATTTCATAGAACCTGTTTTGGAGCTTCACATGTTCGCAGGGTTTTAGAAATGTTAACCGAGTTATAGAACTATGTAGCAGAGGCTGAGGTCTGTAACTGTAGAAATGTAGGGCTAGAGAGACTTCTGGAGGTCATCTATACCGTTTTTCTGTAGGAGGCAGAGTCAGTCATACCTAAATCACCCCAGCAACGTTTGTATAATTTTCATAATTTTGCATTTCATGTCTGGTGAAGGAGATTCCACAGCCACCCTGCATAGCTGTTCACAGCTTTCATTGTTGTCGTAAATAGAATGCTTTTTCTAATACCAGCTTCATTCTGATTTGTGTTAATGAAGACGTTTTATTTTCCTTAATCATCCTAAATGGACAATATTCCTCTTATGACTGCAAAAGTGGCTGAATAGAAGTAATGAGCATGGATACTGGATTTAATTCAAGGACAGAGTCATAAACATGGAAATAGTCTTTGCTTAGGTGCTAAATATCATAAAAATGCATACCACATTGTTCTTCATGTGTATACATTCTTATTACTCTCCTAAGGACTTTTATTTACTTTTGAGCATGATCTGACACAATAAAATAAACTCTTTAATAATGATTCAGGAAACATAATAGAAGGATTATGTATGAAGTAGTCTTAAACTGACATGTGCAATATATGATGAATTCACTGCTCTCCTGCACAAAACAGAATCTTCTGTCTTTGGATGGAGTAAAAGACAGTTTTCTTCCTAGGTTTGGCCTTTACTAATCAATAAGTGAACAAGACAAGAAATTCTGTCTCAGTCAGTTCCAGGATGCTTAGATGAGGAATTCTTGTCTCCTACCATAAGGTCACTCTGCTTCAGGCATGCAAGGCATGCAGCTTTGCAATGTCCTGCTGTACATATTGTACCAAACACGGTGGTCTCGTAACAATTAGGAAAAAGCTTGTACTTCGGTCTTTGGTTCAGTTCATTAATCTCTTCACTGTCTACACCTACATGGATATACCAAAGGATGAGAATTATTTTGTCATTCCTTAATTTGTGGAGAGAATATCCAATGTGGGTTTTTCTTCTTTATACTCCTGTCTTGAAAAATGCAGTCCCTCTGTAATGACTTATCAACATTCATCCCGCTCAGGCTATGCAATGAGAACGGGAAGAGCTTTTCTCTGACAATAAATCCATGGACAAAATCAAAAGCAGACGGATAAAATGAAGCTTGTTCAGCTCATATCCTTAAATGTTGAAAAGTGTCTTTCATTCCATACAGCACCTAGCTACCAAAAAACATTCAATCAAAAAGAATAAAAATAGTGTTCACTTCAATGTTTTCTGTCTGTTGAAATTGTTGGTAGGATAAATGGTTGTATTATATAAAAAATAAAATTTACTTAGAAAGTCTTATGTCAAGAAAAGGAATAAAAATGCTGACAATATTCTCTTGGAACAAAATATATGTTTTCAACTTGTATGATACATGCTTCTTTTCCCTTGAGTCCGACCACTGAAGAACCTTATCTGGTATGCTAGATTGATTAATTTCTCCATAAACACCCCAGTGTTTATATTTATATGAAAATATATCCATACACTGAAACCATTATACATGTATTCTTTGTTAAAAATTTACATAATTTTGTCAATCTTACAAGCAAAGTCACTATATTGTACTCACTGGTGGGTACATTTCTGCAATCTGCATGTTCTCAATTAGTCCCCTAAAGAACTTGTATGTATTGAAAGATAGTAGGATTACTTGCACAAGGATTGCTTATGGTGAATTAAAATTAGAGTTTGGTGCCCTTTGTTTTATTAATATTTGGCATCAAATATTTCAAAATGTGTGGACCGTCATTTTCAGTCATGTAAGTACAGGGTACATATAAGGTAAAGTACTTTAAAGTGCAAAATTTCCATAAAACGTCCTTGTTGGCCATAGAAACAAAACATTTCTGATATAAACTGTTGCTGAATTGAAATTGAAAGAAAGAGGTAGAAATATTTTTTTCAATATCTCTCTGCTCATAGTCAGACCCCACAGCAAGAGCTCAGTCATCAGCACCATCAATTTGTAATGTTCTCTGCCTGATGCTAGCTACAAAAGCAATCAAAGAAACTGACTGGACAAGGATGGATTTCTTCCACCTGCCTGTGTTCACCTGTCCATCCACATATGTATTTATATCCCAGGAATCAAGCTCTTCAACCACTCCTTATCTCATGACAATGCACACATTTATTGGATATTTTCTGTTCAACAAACCAAAAACTATTATAATTAGTTGCTGTTCCAGTCTCCAGATACCTTACCAGAGAATTAAAAATTGAAGTTTTGCAAAAGCAAGCTAATAGTTCTTCTCAGTGCCAAAGAAATAGGAAATATCCTCACTTCAGCTCTAGTTGTCCCAAAATCAATATCACCTCCTGACCCTTTGACTGAAGTCACCATAAAATAAGACTGCCCATCAATCAGAAGCTGTTGCAGAATAACGAGACAACATATGCCTGCAGAAGTTTACAGTTCTTTGAGGTTAGAGGAGCTGGGCAGTGGTAGAGCACCATCCACATCATTCCTTCCAGAGGCTCAAACCTGTTTTTGTCCAGAACGGTGATCTTCCCTGATGTTTGCTACTCTGCATTCACACTTTAGAATGTGTGTGTGTAGTACGTGCACTTTCTTGAGCAGTATTTCTCTAAAACTTTAAAGGCAAGACTTTTGGAACCGTGTGTTATACTCAGGTGTAAACCCTGCCTGGCACCACAAGATGCTAGCCTCAGCTGGAGTTTCTTGACATTATCGCAACAGCATCCCTGATGTTAATGAGTTTCTGTGGTACTTCTGGGGCCAGGGAGCACCTCCTCTTGTTCTCTTCTCCCATCTGTTCTAAGCATGAGATTGTCCCCATTGTCAGGTGGTAACGTGTTGCCAAGTAAGCGCTAAGCGAACACACATTGCGGCCAGAATAACACTCTGACTCCAGCACATAAAATGGCTTATCTAATAAGTCAGTGTTGGGCAGCTAATTGAATGGGGAAAGTGTTACTAGGCACGATTTAAGACACAACATACAGAACATTTTGGGGCTGCAGAGCATTGCTAGCAACATCATACAACTGAATCCAGCTTCATTTCTCAGCCCCTACTCTTTGACCCAATGCCTTATAGATAGGCAGAAGAGCAATTAATTTATGCTCCAATTACCACCCCTTGGAGATGCTCAGGAGGTACAAACATAATTAGTGCCTGTTACTATGCAATAAAATCCCATTTGATGTTGCTACCTTTAAACTGGTAGCCCTAGGACATTACTAGTTGTTCTTAAAATCCTTCCAGGCTGACATATGTAAGTAGAAGAGCTTAATTCTCCAAATCATTGTACAATGGGAAAAAAAGTCAGCTGGTGTTTGACAACAAGATAATACAAGTTGTATGACTTCTTTCACCTTGCTCAATTATTACGAAGGCCAGGGATTATTTAACACACTTAAGAGTTGTTAATTTTCATAGCAGTAACTTGCAGACAGCCTAAATTAAAATAGACTGATGCTGTGCTGTTACTTTAGATAATCTCTCAGTTAGGTACTCTGAATTTCCAGACAAATTCATTAAACACAAACAGACAGAGCTGCAGAATTTACACACGAGAAATACTGCCAAACAGATGTCAGAGTTTGCTGTGCTGGACCATGCCAATACTGCATTCTTCTATTTGCATATCACCTCATCTTATCTGGTATTATGCTAATTGATGCTATACATAGTATGTGGCCACATGCTATCTGAGTTTAAAATAATGTTATGACACTTTGTCTTGAAATGTGGAATAATTTATAAAGGAGCAGTCAGTTTCATGTATTTTAATTGAATGCAAAAATGATTGACTTACGATGAAGCAGCCATGCAGGACTGTTAATGCTGCACACATCAGGGACTGACCCAGAACCCGATTCAGTTCTAAACATCATTAGTCACCATCTTGTTTGTAAATTGTTATCTATTCTCTTCCTGATCAGCTCACAATCGTGAAGAAAAGTTAGCTGAAAAATCAAGTGAGGTTGCATACCAATAACATGTTAATAATTTTAAGAAGTGTTTATACTGCTTTTGATTAGAATGTAGGAAGTCTGGCTTGCTGTAAAATATGCTTAATGCAGTGTTAACTGAGCAGTAAGATAAAATTATAGTATATAGTAAAGGGTGGTTAGATTTCCACGTGGAATGTTGATGGCATTTGCAAAGAATATCTGGTGCATGGTAAGAGTTTTATGGTAAGGAGAAGAAAAGAAGGAAGATGACTAAGAGAGAAGGGTTATTTTTGACATAATTACAAAGTTCCCAAATTTTGCTAGTGGTGACAGAGGGATAGGAGGATTCTTTGAAAATTATTAAAATGACTGAATATTGGCAGAGAGTATTCACTCCAACATGTTTTTTCTGAGTTTTGGCTGGAATGTTTATTGTTTTTATTAGCCATAAATAATCGATCACACACCTAAGTGCACCTTTTTATGCACACAGGAAAAGTTCCAGAGAAAGATTGATTAGCCTGATGCTACCAACTTGAAAAGCAGATGAAGAAATATAACATTGAAAAAATCACAGGAAATACTTGCTCAGGACAAGAATTGATCAAAGACATGAGCAAAGGTTTTCAAAATGTCTGTAATAAATATAGATCCAAAACTTTTCAAAACTGAAGTGCAGCAGAAGAGGACAGGATGGGAAAAATAATAGTCTGAATTAATTGTCCACCAGCTTTAGAAACGAACCTTTAAGTGTAAGTTTTTAGAGTGAAACAGTTACATCAAACTTCATATTTATAGATTACATTCACATTGTTCCACAATTTTGAAACAAAAATGGTTTGTATGTACACATTTACATATAGAATACAGACACAGATATATAAATATGCATATATAGAGACATACATATGTGTATATACACACCTATTTGTCATTTTGGAAGAACAATCTTTGGTTTTCTGCAGAGATCTGAGGAAGTTGTTATCAAACTTGAATTCTGGAACCTTGATCTAGACCCACACAAAATTTCTTCAGATGTGCTTTAAACTCAGAATTGTTTAAAATATAACCAATTGCTTAAATTTAAGAGGCAGATCAAAAGCCCATCAATGTAGAACATTAAGATCTTATTTCCCAAGAAAGGTGATCCAAATAAATGATTTTTCATGTGGGAAGGCAAAGTGAAAATCTGAAAAGAAACTGCTTTGAACAAACTGAAATGAAGATGTTCCAGGGTTTTATTTGTATTTATTTTTATTTCTCTTCAATCCAGCCACTGAAATTATTGGAATTATAACATTATTCTATTGTAATTTGGGCAGCCACTCTCATTACATGCAAAACTGTTGGATAACTCATAGGATGCTCCTATGAGTAATTTGTGATTAATTATTTCAATGTGGAATCAATTTCCTTACCCTCAGATATACAGCCTACTTTTTTTATGACTCCACCATTATTACCTTTTTATCCATGACACCCATTTTGAATGAATATTATAATGTGTTGGTCACTCAAAGCAACTACAATTTTAAAAATGACTGCTTTTGAAATTGAGATTTGGACATTCCTTTGAGTACATTTATAGACTTTGATGAGGAAACAGCATCAGTGGTAATAAAGGAGAATGACACACAGGGTAAACAGTGTCACTTCTAAAGAAAGGTAAAAAGTCAGATGCTGAGGGACAAAATCAGCATTTTATCAGCACAGTTAGTTTAAGTCAAATGGTAACACTGCCTGACCAGACAGAAGCATAAGGCCCTTATAACACAGTGAAATTGGAATAAACACACTGGCAAGCAGGATTATGTTTTGTAAATCTTGCCATGATTTTAGTTGCCCGTGTAACATGTGTACCTATATTATTGGTTCTAGCTTTTGCAAACAATTTCTTCTCTGTTTCTTTCTTTTCTAAGCCTTCTTTCCTCTGATACCTCACTTTTGACCATTGGCTGGTAGGCTTTAAAAAGTCTCCTTGACATAATTAGCAATGCAATATGACTGTTTTCTCTAAAGTATTGTCACAGTAGTGCTTTATGTCTTCTTTTTCTAACACAGCAAAGACAGGAATCTGGAGTCGTTAGGATATTTTTTAAATCTGTTCAAGACTTAGCAGACATTTGGCCCTGTCAAAGGATCCATAAAATCTCAATCAGAACAATTCTTGGATGCCGTATTGTTTGGTTAATCTTGAATGGATCTATTTACTGACTGATCGGAGTATTTCTTGATTATGGGGAAAATTGTCAGCTATACTGTAGATAAATTGATTGGATTCAGATTGAACAGTCTGCCTCTCCACAAGCAGAATAAGGTCCTTTGGGACAAATAGCACATTTGTTTCTATTTATTTTTCAAACATTGCATTCTCTCTGAGGTCTGAGAAGAACTTTACATCAGAACTGTAATCTGAATCAATGCCGGACCCGGCTGAGGGAAAGCCAGTGGTGAAATACTGAGCTCAGTGCTAACAGAAACTCTTAAACACCATAATGTCATGTGAAGCCATCAAGGCAATGACAGTCATAACACTTTTAGTGCACTTTTCTGTAATCTTTGTAGCAACGCACAATGCATTGCTGACCTCCTTGTCAATCTGCGTAAGAGCTTGAAAGGGATAGAATTTAAGAACTAGATTTGGTATGTAATTCTCCATGAGGTTTTTTTTTTTCATTTTTGATGAAAGAATATGTATTTACTGGAAAAAGAACTATATCAAACAGGTTTTAATAAATCTCCGTCAAAACAGATGGAGGTCCTCATCTATAAGGAGGTATCTTTTGACTCCTGCCTGGAAACCAAGACTTGTACATCATACTGAGAACAGATTTTGTGTTTGTAGCTTAGGGGCTTCTAAATTGCTACTCCACCCAGATGTCTCTTTTAGTTTCCAGGCCTGTGAAGAAACTCTCAAAGACTTTTATTCTTGATACATAGTGAATATTGCCTTGAGTTCTGGCAGCATCCCAGGGAAAGCCCTCTTGAGGAATGGTTAAGATTACTCTCAGGGAGTTTGACATATAGGTATGTCATCACATTTCTTGACTGTAGATCTTTTAATTACCCTCATATCAAAACTTTGTTGCAAGTTCCTTTTCCATAGTCAATTTAGGAGTCTTTAAAATTTTTCCAACTTGGAATTAAAATTTCATGTCACAATTTGGAAAAGTCAGGACAGCTGTTACATTTTACCACTTCACATTTCAAATTGTGCATTTACCAAGTTAACTGAATGTATCTGTCTTTTTTTTCTTTTTAATAATATAATTTTACTTAAAACCCACAATATGTTATGTGGATTCCTCCAGAAAAACATTTTGGGAGATTTTAATTAAAAGAGGTTAAGAGACCTCATTTTTGGAACTCTGACAGCGGATGTTAAAATTTGGGTTGTCTGGCAATCAATGATGAGAAGTACTTTCATAAACAATTTCCTTCTTTTTGGTTGAAGACGTTTTTCCTGGTACCTCTAGAATGTTTTGCCTGGAGGAAATCAACAGGACTGATCTGACATGGTTTCACTGACTTAGCACATGAAGACCCTAAATTATAGTGCTGTGCACTTGTTCTTTTTTAAACATAGTTCTTGAAGAGTGCTAATGATCTTCATCATGTTCTTCATTTTCTTCACAAGTGAAGGAAACCAGAATTGCACTCAGGAGAAAGATGAAGTTACAGTGTGTTTTGTCCCTGTGCAGATAAACTTTCCTACCTCATGTCTCTAATTCTTCTGCAACAATGCTTGAGGTTTTTTTCCCCCGGGTTTAGGCAGAAGTTACAGCAAAGCAGCTGGCTCAGAATCACTTTGGATAAAACAAGTGATATGATCCAGGCTAGAGGAGATCTGGCATATCTGCCTCTGTCAGATATTTGATACTTGTGTGGATATCCAGGGCTTCAGTTCTTGTTATTGTTGGATGATCAGATTTCATCAGAAGCTGGGATTACCTTCACTTATTTGCATGTGACAGGGAGATTATAGATTTACTCCTGAAGGCCATTTTGTCAGTTTAAGACTTCGCCAGCTGCAAGGTGTCCTGCTTCAGACTACTCCCTATGTTTATTTGGAAACAACAGGCCATGCAAATGACAGACCTATCATGGGTGCTGAAGAGAGGTAATGAAGATGTTCCAAATGTGAAATGAAGCAGTTGCTCACTGTTTCCAAGTTCCAGCTACAGTATGTGAAGTTTAAATACATTGAGTCCTCTTTCCTGGAGAAATAAACAGTTTATTGCTTAATACAGTGATTCTCAGCCTCTACTAATACAAAAATTTTGCAACACTTTTTTTTTGTTTTTAACTGAAAATGAAACAATATTTTATTGGAAACATTTACTCTCAACTTTTTTGTACTTTTATTACTTTCCTTCCTGTTTTTTCTTGCTTACTTGAAAAATATGCAGAAGTGGAAGGCTCTTTCTCCTTGCAATTTCAGTATTTTCTAGTGTCTTAGACTATGAAGGATCCAGCTTGAGTAACACCAACCTGGTAGTGGGCACTCTCTTACAGCAGTAATGAAAGTTGTACAAACCTCTACTGAAATTGCATAGACATCTGAATGGGAGATTTTTTTGGTACAAGAGAGGGAAATGAAATAGTTCTTTTCCCTTGCTGAATTGTTTGTTTTGAAACTCATCCTCCCTTCTTCCTCTGTAACAGTGTGGATGTATTTGCCTTCAGGGCATGCTTCAAGGATCAACATTTAAAGCTGAGTACTGGGAAAGAGGAATTTGCTTGAAGGGCAAATTTAGTGGCGGCATTATAATTTCTCCCATCTCCCTTTTGGAAAAATAGGATTTCATTGGTACTTGCTTTATGCAGTAGAGGTTGATAACTTTCAATTATGCTCAATTGGCAAAGTTATCCATAACTTGAATTTTTTTTTAATCAGCCTGTTATATAGGTACAACTGTAACAAATGAATGACAATAAATGATTTCTCTATTTTTCACTGAAGTAAGAGGACAATGTGGCTGCAGAACTAACCTTAAAACAAAGGACACAGAGACCCCACATTCCTTCATTATGAAATGTCATCAGAAAATCTTCTAGAAATGCTTCTTAGTTGTTCCCCAGCAGAACAGATTTATGTAATTTTAATTGCAGATGGCATCTGCTGCTTTTAGAGTACATGGCCAAAGCATGTTTCTTCAACTTGCATATAAATAGGTGGTGATTTTTCATCACATCTCTATATGTAACATAACTGAGATAAAACAAGTCTAAGTGGAGTGAGAAGATATTTTTGACTGCCCTCTTAAAGACATCTGGGAAAGGAAAACATGAAGTTAAGTTTAGTGTGGTTTTGAGGACCATTTTCATAAATTTGATTGTTGCTGCAGGTTATACACATCATTTTCAGGGTCTGTGTAGATAGATGTTCCCTATTCTTCTAGTCTAATCCACACCAATACATAGAGATGAAATATTGCATGATGAGGCTATTAGCCAAGTTGCTGCTGTGTGACATGCCTATCATGGAACTCATTTAGGATTGTCTCTTCATCATCCTGAGGATCCTTGACCATTGTGCAATGTCTCCTTTGTGCAAGTCACTACTAATTGCCCTAGTTCTTGGTGGCACTTGATATTATTTGAGAAAAATAATAATGTAGAAAACCTCAACATCTCATTTAAAATAAAAAGAAAACCCTATGTCAGCATTTCCCAAGAACTTCAGGGACCACACACCCACGAGTTACGTACATGTTCCTTCTGGAAAACATTCAAATGGTGGGAAGAATATCTCCTTTTCAAAATGAACTCTTCATGATAAATCATTTATTAGATAAATGTAGGATATTTTTGTCTTCGTTCATGGAATTCCTGAAAAGACCCTGTGATCTCCTCCACTGTGGTTATTATCTGAATTTCTTCAATGGATTTCTTTTGCAATATCCTTTTACTCCAAGAGTTTATGGTGCACATACTGGTGAGAATTCTGTTGCATGGTGGCAGTTGTTCACCTAAGCTACGTGATTTTGCTTCCATTTGTTTTTTCACTGTGGTGCATGTAAACAAAGCTGAATGGCTTCTTTCATGTGCAGGTATGAAATAGTTTGCCTGAACACTAGTACAGAAGACTAAATTTTTACTTCTTTGGCTAGTAGAGTAAAACAAGCCACAAGGCGCAAACATGGCTAAACCTAATTCATCTAAAAGTTTCTATCAAAGTAAATGGAAAAAGTCCTCTTCTGTTCAGAAAGAATTATGATCTTTGAAAAATGTGAGTGTTGCTACAGTTGGATGCAGGATTAAAAGTAAAACCAGTGCATCCTCACTCACCAGATTCACATTTATTTCTGTGTCTACTTCTAGTCTGGGTCTATGACAAATTTTTATTTAAAATAAGGGCCTGAACTCTCCAACTTTTTCTAAATAGAAGAATTGCTGTATCCCTGAAAGGCTTCACTGAACTATTCTGGTTTCAAAAGGCTGCCTTAGTAGAAGAAACTTCTGGATTGGGCCTGCTATTGCAGCCATAGCCTCAGGTCCCACACTTCACTCTGCATTGTCGGAAGGGGTCACATCAACGTGTAGAGACAGTAGTGAAACACGTCTTCTTTCTTCACCGGGACATATACATGTTTTTTCTCAGACTTGCCAGAACAGGTGGTATATACAAAGATTTAGTACAAAGTCAGAATAGTGAACAAGATTAATCCTATGCCATAACCACAACTGATCGAAATTCCATCAAAACTCCAGTTGGATATTCTTTGTCAGAGTAGCAGGGAAGGGATCTTTTTATAATCAATGTGAAAGGTAAGTAACAGAAAAAAAGAAAACAATCTTAAAAATGAAAACATTCAACACTTTTTTATGAAATACTTTGTGCCTTTTTGTGAAGCACTTTCTGTATTTATTAGATCATGAAGAAAAACTTCTACAACAAAAATACAACAGCAAATGTCCATCTGAGTATCTTGCACTTCAAAATATCAGATTTCAGGATTATTTTCATACATTTTTATTTGCTAGTCTAAGTGTTGTGCCACTCTTGAGTCTTGATGCCGAAGCAAATAACATCTTTGCAGTTCTAATTGAAAACAAGACCACGGAAGCAAGACCAACTGAAAATGCAGCGACCTGTGCTTTTGATGTGTTTGGCATTTTGATGTGAACATTTCACATGGGCCCAGAAAGAACAATGCTTACTTTTCTGATCCCAGATTGAATTTTGAGTTCTGGCAGCCACAAAATCATCTTTGGACTTGCAAACCATATGCATTTGATCCGGAAGTCACTGAGAGAGAACAAATACAGAACCCCACAGTGTTATTCATTCAGAGTTTCTTTTTTGCACGTAATGGCTGGCTTGAAAGAAGAGATACAAAGAAACAGAAGTTCACTGAAGCATAAAAAGTTGGGTTTTCCAAGTGAAAACCAACATCATCTCTATACCAGTCCTTAGGCCATTTCCAACTTTATTATACTTGAAGGGCATTTTGCCCTCACTTGTAAATCAATGTGCTTTGCACTGAACAGTTATTGATACATATAAGTTTACGCAGAAACTTGAATTAAAAATAGACCCTTTTACAAAGAATCAATATTTCATTGTTTTTATTAAGTAATCTCATTCAACTTTATTTATAATATTTTAGGCCTAACAATATAATCTCTGACAGCAGAAGAGGAAGTAAAGGGAAAAGACTGGGGGAGAGAAATGAAAAAGAAAGCACGCAAGAGAACAGCTTGCTTTGCTCTCATTATTGCTATGCTGTCAAAAAATATGCGCAGCCCTCTGTCAGTGCATAGACCCTTTCTTCTTTGTTCTTTTTAATGATATTCTTGGAGAAGTTACATCTAAGTTCCTTATGCACATCCTTCACTGACTGTGAATCAGAAGGTATATGAGGATCCATTCATTTACATCATAATTCTGATGTCAACCTTTCCTGTTACCACAGAAACACAGTCCATGACCATGCTTTGTATTAAAAAGGAAATATATGATACCATCAATGCTGACAGCTCCAATGATTTAATCCTTGATTTTTGCCATAAAATCTGACCTTTACTTGATCTTACTGCTTTACTTGCACATTTGATTTTTAAGACTGCTGATAGCTTGGCTTCATTTACTTCCTCAGTCTGCTCTAATACGAATTTACAAGGATCAGAATTTCCCAAATGCATCAGTTCTTTGTGGCTTTTGTCTGCTAAATAGACTGTTGTATTTCTGCCTAACCAGAAAAACAGTGTCCCTAATGCCTCTAACGCTTATCATAAATTATCTTGTCTTTCATATCTGAAATATAATCTCTCTGGAACATTTTTTTATATGCCATTGTTCTTTTTTCTGCCCGGCTAGCAGTTTCTACATGTCAGACAAAGCACACACGGATCAAGTCCATTCTTAGCTTTCAGGAGTGGTTATAGGTCACAGCCATTTGATATCCTTTTCTGATGTTTTTTATTTGAGTTCTCCTCATGCTGAGAAATCTGATAAGAGAGTTATGTGTGCTGTTATACCTGCATTCCAACTTCTACAATTCAGGGAGCCTGGAATTTGTCTGTAAAGATCTGAACCCATATATCACCCAGTGTTTGAAGGTTAGCAACATAAATCTTTCAATAAAAGAACGAAGGTCTACAAGCATGTTCACATTCCCTTAGCTTTCAGTGATAAGCAAGCCATTTTCAAAACAGCAATTAGGTCAAACAATAAAAATGCATACTATGATTTTGTTCTTCATAAAATAGAGCCAGCATAGCCTTGCATTTATACTCAGCATGTACTGATTAATGTCTAAAACCTCTGATTTGCCTCTGAATTTGTTCTCTGTTTTGAGTTTTTTGTGGGTTTTTTTCCCTCCAGACATTTTCTCTATATGCTAAATATTCTCTGTTTTGGTTTTTTTTTTTCTTTCAGACCTTTTTCTCCCATTTTACTTCAGGCATTTTTCATCATCTAATGAAAAGCACAGTGCATTTGAGGATACCATTTTTGGATAAAGACAAATATCTTCTACAGAAAATTTTATTGTTCTAGTTTAGGTATCAGAAGACCGATGGTGATAACACAGAACTTTTCTATTAACCCTTTTAACTCTGCAATGCTTTGCAAACACATCTTTTCAGAGACGGGAAAGTGAAGGAGGGATAGTAAATCAAATGGCCAAGGCTAAAGAGAGGGATTATTTTTGAGCATGATGGAGTTTGTGTCCCTGGGCCCGTTTCCTGTTCCTTTGCTCTGATGACCCTTTTCTTTATGGCAGCATCTTAGATGACATGGGGCCAGATTACTTAGCCTTGATGCATTGCCTCCCACCAATGTGTTTCTATTTCGACTGCTACAAACACAGTACTTCAGTTTGGTCCAGGAGCTGAAATCTTCAAGCTGATCTGTGAAAAGAAAAAAAGAGACACCCCTCAGTCTTAGAAATAATCAAACATAGCTTACATTTCTGGAAACTGAAGAAGTTTAAAAGGAACATACTTTGCCAGAAACTGCTTCTTTTTAAGAACACGCTTCTTGTATCTCAGTCAGCAGGAGTGAATTGTACTATGGCAATTTTATCCCTGACCTCAGACTTGTCATTGACTCTCTAGGAATTGGGTCAAGACATGTCACTCAGATTTTCATCCTGCATAAAATGACTGGGTAATGATCATGAACCAACCTTTTAAAGTACTATTATATAATAACCATTATTTTACTGTGTATTTTAGCCAAAAGTAGAATTAAATTCCTGTGTGGGCTTCTCCAGGTGTGTTGACACTATCCCGATATCGAAGCTCTTTCTTACCCATAGTCTAAATTACAGTTTATTAATGGAATTTTGGAGTGGGGTAAAAAAAAAATGAAACCAAGAATCCATCTCACTTCCACAGGCTAAGAGAGACTAGCCCTCTCTTCTTGAACAGGCAGAACATTAGAAGACCTTATATTTTTTTTTCTTCTTCAAAAATGGAAGAAAACAGAAGATGAGAAAGCTGATTTATTTGAATGCTGCAGTTTCAGCTTTGGCCGCAGTAACGGGCAAGCTGAGCTACAGCACAAGATCATAAATAACAGGAGATAAAAATATGAATATTTGAAAAAAAAAAGCTAGCTGAGTGATAGGAGTAAATGTAGAATACATGATTATGACAAGTGCCAGCATCATTCTGACTGCAAATAAATGAGCTAATTTGCATGGGATTTTCATTTATGAATTCAAGACTGTGTCTGAGCTATACTAGGAGTGCAGCCAGGAATGCTCATGTTCTTCCCACTTCCTGTCGGATTTGGAACACACCAATATTTAATTGTGTCTACATGCAAAACAAGGGACAGTGAGGTATACAGATTTTTGTGGAGATTTCTGATGGCATAATATCTTAAAAAGGCCTCAGCAGGAGTTCACAACCCAGTTTCTAGTGATGCTCAGTAAGGGATTCAGTTAAGGTAAGCATTCAGCACAATGGAAATGACATAAGCAAACTCAAGACATCTGTAGAGGGTTGGCAGATACAGCACTGGACTACAAGAGACTCATGCCCTTCTGGAGGGGCTGCTGGAAGTCAGAGGCATTATCTGAGATATCTCAAGCAGAACTGGATACCTGTGTACCTGGCCAATTGGATAACCATCATAGTCAGATGCATGCTTTTGTCAAAGCTGGTTAACAGCTGGTACCTTGACATGGAAACACCACAGCATCTATAAACATTATCTGAAGAAGTGTGTTTAAAATATATGTAACTTTTCAGACAGGCAAAATATACCTCATTTTTTCAGAGCTTTGTGCTGGCATAAAACTGGAATAAATACTAGAGAATTGGTTCTTGTTAGTAACTTTACAAATAAGTAAAAGAACAAGGAAGAATTACAAGAGTTAAAACAAAAAAAAAGCAGCAGTCTTGTAGGAACACTTTTGAATACCCCTAATCGTAAAGTCAGAAGCCCTAGCTGAGAACCATAAGGGAGGCTGTAAAACCTTCCAAACAGAACAGTAGAAAAGAAAAGCCATATCTTCTTAATCTGATACCTGAAAGTGGTTAGGACTGGAAGCACAAGCTATGTGCCTTCAGAAGCTAAAGCCTCCCACTTTTCCGGTAGTATCTACTCCATTCGTTAGTCCTACGAGGTTACAAGACATTAAAGCTTAAACTGTGGCAGCCTGCTACCCATACATGGGGCTAAAATTACACCAACCTGGGAACAGAGCCAGAGCTGCCAGGTGTACAGTGCCTCAGGAGAGGCTGAGGGTCTTGAATAAGATGCTTTTACTCTCCTAAATTTGATTTCCTGGGATTTAGGCAGAGATCCCTGGAGGAAGAACTGAATTCCTTTGGGATATCTTTTCTAGGAGGAGGAGAAACACTCTACACGAAACACTGTGGGGAAGTTTCTGCCAAGGTAATCTACCAAAGATTTCCTCCTTCTAAACTGTCAACCTGAGCATACCTTTTAAGTATGCCAGCACGGTTTGAAAGGCATGTAAAGAATATAAGCAAGTATATAAGCAGCTAATTTGAAGTGCACAGATGCACTTTCCCTTGGGAATTATCTCAGCTCCTGAAATTTCATTCCAATAATTACCAAGGCAAATCACAAAGATTTCCATTTACTAATCTGGGGCTTCCTGAAATCCTCAAATTACACCATAGCAAGATGGTTTCAACAGAGCAAGGATTTGTTTTTTGTCATGCTCTTTTATGCACTTCCTTCCCCTCTACCATAGTCATGGGATGAGATGAACAGCTCTGGTGATAAGGCACAAAGCTAAGGCCAGGAGGAAATGGTCCAACTTGCAATGGTAAGGTGCTACCAGTTTTCTCTTTCAGTGTTCTGTATTACAAGGATATTATTTAATACAGTCATAAATTGTCTTTAAACTGCAGAAAAAAAAATGATGGAGCTAAAATTGTACGAGAATGTTCATACAGGATCTGTCAACACTGAAAATTTAATCAAATTTTTAAGATATTTTTTGCTGATTATATTCAATTCAATTTTATTCAAATACAAGCGGTCAAAGCTTTTAAATTTTACTTTCTGTGTTCGTCAACCAGAACCTTTCCCAGAGCGTGACTGTCCATTGCAGAAAGACAGCCCTCTACATTCCTTTCACAGTGACAAAATCCAGGAAACTCTTTCGTCCTTGAGGGGGTTTCTTGCCATACACCCACAGCACTTCTGACCATTGCTAAACACTTCTACAGAAATTATATATCTGGAAATGTAGCCACACTGGGCAAGTGCTAAACACTTTTACTGAAATTAGACACCTGGAAATGTAACCACACTGGGCAACAGCTAAGAATCATAGGTGAGAAGTAATACAGAATGAGTTTTAAACTAGACCCTCCTGTGCACTACTTAATTGTGCTCTTAAACTACATCCTAACAAAAATTAGTGAAATAGTGTCAAACAGACATTTTTGGTTCTACTGACAGCTATTGCTACCTGGAGGTTCATATACCACCTTCAAGTTTCCTTTGTTAAAAGAGAGGTCTTTTATGAGTGCACATCAGATTTATGCTTTGACATAATTAGTCCGCTCATCTTCTCACCTGGAAAAATGAAAGCATAACACAGTAGGGATATATGAAGCCTAAGGATGAAGGAGGGATGACTGCACAGCTAAATGTGCATTATCCCATGCTGTATGACTGAACCAAGTGAGATGGAAGGGACGTAGACTCTAAAGCACCCTAACTCCTTACGGTTGCTCTGTGCTTACGGAACTCTTCAGCAAAGGGCAAAAGAATAGTGAAGCAAATGAACCACATGAAAGCTTTTAGGTAAGAAGAGAGTAAAAACAGAGTAGCTGGGAGAACAGCTAATTAGAGCAGATCAGCAACATAAACTTCAACACTGAATGAGCATGGCTTCCAGAAATCGAGTTAATATGCAGAGTGCTGAACACTGACCAGAGGTCAATGTAGAAACAATACATTTTAGCTTGTAGTCCTCAATCCTGAGGTCCCCAGGTTGCTTCTAAATATCTGCAGAACATCTTTATTAGAAACACAGCGAAAATCCAGTTAACCAGGGGCTCTATATCCACTAGAAAGCCTTTAGGGCTCTGTAAAACAAAAAATGAAAGCCAGTAACATCCAATGATCAAGACATATTGAATCCTTGCTGTAATAGGTAAAGGAGATACAGTAATGGTGCACATCGAGGGAAAGTGATATGAAGGGATTTTAACACAAGATAAACTTACTTGCCTTTTGTCATGAGACAAGAATAAAGAGGCAGTAGATGAAACTGAAAGGAAATAAATCCAAATTGATAAAAGGCAGTATCTTTTTATACAATGCATAATTAATCAGTCAAGCCCACTGCCATAAGATTTCACTGAGTTCAGAAAGAAAAAACAGGCATTTATGTGGATAATGAGATGTCTTTAGATAAGATGAAAAAAAGAGAAAGCTATAAAGAGTAATGCTTCATGGCATAAATGAAGCACTAGCTTAATTTGGAAGGCATTAAGAGGACATGGCATAATGGTAATGTTAACCCACACAGAGATTTTAGTATCCGTTATGAGACTGAACCATTGTCCTGAGCATGAAGACAGATCCTCTCATGGTTTTGATGTGTTGTATTTGTCACACCTTCTTGGTTCATAACCTCCGGATCTACAAAGTAGGGATGGTAAGAGACACAACAGATGTTAGCAAGTATAAAATATTTGGGCACAGAGTAAGGAAGAATGTGACAACAGAAGGAGCAGGGAAAGCCCAGACTTGATTGGCCTCATTCTTTCTGCAGTAGCAAGAGATAGCAAAAGGCTGTGAATTTTAGCACAGCTGAAGTGTAGATACTCCAGCTTGCTGTTTCTGCCTCAGTGGATTCTGCTTCCATCAGCATCAATGGGATTGCAATAAGGCCTCAGGGCAAGCATTTAGCATAGACTTACAAACTACAGTTTTATTTAAGCAACTTCTCTGGGGGTATTGACTGGTAAACCTTTGAAAAAACATCCTTCCCTGTATATTTTTAAAATGTCAGCTTTTTTTATAGCATATGGTGGTACTTCCCTGCTTAGTAAATGATTATTCTAGTTCTGACTTGCAGGATGATGAATCACTTGGTGACACACCACTTTGCTTTTAAGACTCTTGTGTTTGCATTAGGGAATGTTTGAGCTGACCTATAGAAGAGAAATCCAGGCCAGAACTTTCACTCAGAAATGTAACTGAGGTTCAACAACAGTCGGTAGGTTTTCATTATTTCACATTTTTCTATTTTGGGATTCCAGCTGTGGCCTAAATTAGGGGATATTATACTTGTGGATTAAGGCTATATTTAAGCACTTAACTTCTGAGAGGACCAGGCATGCAGTATAGTGAGCCTGTGGACAGAATTTAAGAAGATCTCAAACCTGTGCGTGCAACAGCAGGAGGCAAGCCAACAAGCAGCTAAATGGGTTCAGCCAGGAAAGGCTAACTTATGTTTGCAGTCTGCTGGGGGTGGGAGGGCTGGTATTAGAGCTGCAACTGAGTTGTTGACTGTGTGAAGAAGGAACAATAATGTGCTGCTTGGTGGAAAGGAAGGGAAGCAATGTCTGGAGGGAGACATAGTACTGGTAGAACATCTGGACTACTGGCTAAGAGCAGAAAGAGAGTGCACATGCATGTGCATACTGGAAGAAATGGAACAAGGATGTTCCCAGTGTTTGCTGATTCTTTGCTATCTTTAGACACAAAAGAAGCCAGAGAAAACAGCAATATTTTGAGCTGCTCTGCCCCATTTTGCAAATCACAGACATGGAAAGTGAGCCATCCAAAACTTCAATGTGCTATGATTCATTCCTCTCTAGTTTTCATATGTGACGACGTATCACAATGTGCTTCATGATATGCAGTGTGAGAAGGAGATGCCTAGTGTAGGACACTTGAGTGGATGGGTAGGCTGGAAAAATCCTTTTTGAAATAAGTTGCATTCAGAATAGGCTTAAGAAAATACGGCATTTCAATTCATTCTTAAAAACTCCTTTTCTCAAGGAAGGAAAGCATATAAATGTAGGTATACACACACATAATGTACTCAACCTGTGTCAAAGTTTTAAGCTCCAATTTGGCAAACTCTTAAGCAGTTACTTTGGATTTCAAAAGTTTTAGTTGCACAAAAGCCAAAGAGTATTTGAAGTACTTGTGTACTTTAAATTAGACGTAAAGCTGCTGAGTCAGGAACAGATTGTTTCCTTTTTCTCAGCTGGCACTAGTACCCATGTTTTATCACTGGCCTTCCCACCCAGCACAAATGTTAGTACCTTTTTCACAAGCAAAGCAAGGAGCTTTTAGCGCATCTGGAACTGTCTCAAATCTCAGAATAGGAAGCTGGAAGGGACATGTGGTTTCTGACCCCTCACCTCACATGTAGCCCTCTTTCTAATACCAGCCTAACTGGGTTGCACATATGTTGGTGAGTTCACAACAAAAGTGGAATAGTATGCTTTGTACAGGTGTTATATCCTTTTGTTACCTCATTACTCCTTTCAGAGCTGTGCCTGCTGCTTCTACAGCCCGTAGTGTGACCAGTTAAAAGAGCTGAAGTCTGCAAATAGCATTTTCCCACTTGGGGAAATTTGCTCAGTCTTACACTTATTTAACTGTGCATGATATTACTATAGAATACTATACACTGTAATTAGACTACTTTGGGGAATGGGGAGGCTGGACTTCTTTTTTCTTCTGTTGTTGTTTCAAAGGTAAACAGATTATTCAGTATTTTCTGTGTTGTGTTGTATCGGAAATCATTCTCTCATGGAGAATAGATTTAGTATAACTGCCTGTGTATGTATAACTTAAATATACCATGAATATATACCATAAATACATATATATACCAATATGCATGTATACCATGTATGCATACCATAAACGCTTATGTGCATAGAAGTTTGCATATATGCATAAGTAGAATTGCTGCTGTGATCAACCATGTTTTCCTTCTTTTTCTCTTTATCTCTCTTAGCCATCAGTGACACATAAGGATATGACTAACAAGCTCCACATACAGAAGCAGTATTTTTTTTCTAGACTTATTTATCAAAGAAGTCCGTTTCTCGGAAGCTGGTCACTGCAACCACAAAATGGCATTAGGCAGCATATATGATTAAACTGATTTTTGCTGGTAGAATATATTTATATGACTTTTTTTCTTCTAAGGGATTTGATACCAGCCCTTTTGCTTAACTTTAGTCAAAATGTAATCACACTCTATTTCTACCCAAATGTGCATGTATTGTTCTTTTAGAATATTTTTCAGTGATAGAGCTTCTCAGTTTTTTTCTGTGCTTATCTTGCAATATGAAGAACCTGTTATTGTTCACTAGTGAATAAACAGAGATAATACTCAATTTCCAAAATTTCAAGTGGAGCTTGGTCTTGTACCCAGTGAGCAGAATAAGATATACACCACAAGTGGCTTTTCACATACCTTTAGCTACAATTTTTCCACACAGTCACATAGTTGTACATAACACCAATGGAGAGCTGTGAGGAAGGAAGCAAGAATACTGAAGTTATAAGCAAAAAAACCCCATGCCTACAAAAATCAAGACTTCTCTTACTGCCTTTCCTCCAGCTTTCCAATAATTATGAATGAGTAACATATACTGAAATCAGAGACTTCCATTTCAGAGAAAGTAGCATATCCAACATTTTCTGTGTTCTTTCTAAGGGGTCAGTGACCTTAAAAATAAATAAAAATCCATTACCTGACAGTTGAAATACTGAAGGTTGGAATTTAGCAGGGTCAGATGCAGTCCTGCTGGGAAGGAGGGAGAAACAAAATTCTTTCTGTGTTCTTGCATAGCTTCATGTATTCATGAGAGGTGTGACAGGCTAGCGCAGGAGTTTCTACACCCTTGGTATACAGACCTTGACACCTCTGGCTGTTTTCCTAAGCTAAGTTCTGCTGGTTGGTGGCTGAATTTAGTGATCTGTTTAATGTCCTTATGTGAAACTTTGGCATTTAGTCTCTGTCCAGCTTTTATATGAGTAAAAAATCATTACTGTATGAGTCCTTGTTGGCAATCGCAGCAGGGAGGCCAAAAACTGTATCACAGAGTTAGAGTGGCTGAGGCTGGAAGGGACCTCTGGATGTCATTTGATCCAACCCTCCTGCTCAAGCAAGGTCATCTGGAGCCACTTGCCCAGGACCATGTCTAGACAGCATTTGCATATATATCCAAGGATGGAGATTCCACAGCCTCTGTGGATGGCCTGTTCCAGTGTTTGGTCACTCTTCCAGTAAAAAAGTGTTGATGTTCAGACGGAGCCTCTTTCATTCCAGTTTATGCCAACTGTCTCTGGGCTCCATCCTCTTTGCACTCTACCTTCAGGTATTTATAGACATTGGCGAGATCCCCCTGAGCCTTGTCTTCTCCATGCTGAGCAGTCCCAGCTCTCTCAACCTTTCCTCATAGGTGAGATACTCCAGTCCCCTAATCCTCTTTGTGGCCCATCATTGGACTCTCCCCAGTATGTCCATGCCTCTCTTGTACTGAGGAGCCCAGAACTGAGCACACTACTCCAGGTGTGGCCTCAGTAGCGCTGAGTAGAGGGGAAGGATCACCTCCTTTGACCTGCTGTCAACACTCCTCCTAACACAGCCCAGGATACCAGGATATATGACTGTGAATATTTGTTTTGGCCTCTCACTCCCAGCCCCAACCTTTTCTGAACAGGGATGCGGGCAAACCTGCATGCTGAAGCCTGGGCTGCCATTGTCTGTTTGTTACACAGCCATTCTGCCGGTAAACATAGAACTTCAATCTTTACGCTTGTCAGCCCAGTGTCTGTTCAGATCTATGCTCTCTTTTTCTTCCTTTTCAGTAGAAAGGCAGAACCTTGCAAGTGACCATTCAAACAAACTCAGCCTTGATATCCTCACCCCCACTGGGTTTGCACACAGGAAAAAAAGGAATAGTGCCAAAAAATATCCGACACAACAAATAAAACCAACTGCTGTAGTCCAAATGTACTTAGAGTAATTTTCATTCCTATTATAATACTCCGTAGTCTAAGGCACTTCTATATTTAAACCCTGAAGTTTTTACCATAGAAAACAACAGTCCAGTGTAGAAAAAATACAAAGGAATTTTCTGTGTTTCTTTTGTTCTGTTTTATTCTGGTGGGTATTTAAATAGGTTGAATGACTTGTTTGTACACACATAAACTTGAAAGATGCTAAAATCAGAATCCTTTTTATACAGAAAAAATATCTATTCTGCTGACACTGGCACATATTGCCATTTGGTTTCCTTCTGTAATCTCTTGGTTTAAGTTTTATCTGTTCTTCTTGGTAAAAGCATCTGTCATATCTACACACAAAGCATGCTGACCCATCTAACACATCACCCAAAAATCATGGAGTTATGCAAAGTGATGAAAGTGTGAAATTATTTCATTCTGATCTGTAGCTCACACCTCAAGACAGAAGCCATGTTTGATGAGTTTTTCTCTCCCAGTGTATCCCCTGATAAACTAAACACCAGCAAAAACCTTACTGATTGATTGCCACAAATTGGCTATATTTTCTTGCAAACTCTGAGCTTTCATCCAGTCTCGAATCAAGTGGATATGGACCAGACTTTATAAAGGCTACTTGACCTGATGTTTAAAAGAAGCAAAAAGGCTTTGCTTTTCCTTACTGGCTATTCAACACAGGATATAGCATAAACCTATCTATCTGAGAAACTCCTCTTTGCCCCAGTGTGTGTAATCCCCAGGGTGTAAGAAGACAGAATTTACACCTTTTCTTCAAATCTTTTTCTTCCTTTAGAAAGGAAGGTATGGTAGCTTGCTCATATAGTGAAAGAAAACAAAGCAAACCAAGCTTAGATTTAGATTTAGTAAAGCCTTAACATAACTTTATTAAACATCACAACCAAGGATAAATACGGCTTAATGGGGAACATCCATTTACCCACTTCTGCCATGGTGTCCTTGAACATCAAGAGGTTGCTTTATTAACTTTTCAGAATCACTCACTTCAACATTTTCTGCTATACCAGTGCCTGTAATGTATCATTCAAAACATTGTAATCAAGATCTACAGATTATGTACCTAATAGAAATGCACTAAAACTCAACACATGCATTTTAAATAATCAATTGGTATTTAATTAACACTTAATTACTGCCCTAATACTGAACCAAATCCTCTTAAAGTGTGACCATAATTCCCACTAGAGTGGTAATGTCCTGAAAGTGAAAGAAATACCCTGTGATCATTAGAAGAGTATTATGATTTGTAGAGTTTTTGTCAAGAGATTAAGCAATTCCAAAATCTATTACACATGAAAAAATTCACTTTAGAACAGAAAAGAATTAAGGTCCTTGTTTCCTATCCTTTAAAATATTTTTTAGTACTATATGTTTGTTTTAATAAATAGATTATCTCAACATTCTTTTCAACTAATGTACATAAAACTTCTGTATAGTACCTTTTATCAAATATGACACAGAAAACTGCTTAGGGAAAATGATGCAAACTCAATTTTTGCCAAGTCTTACTATGAAAAAGTAGCTCAAATATTGGCTGTAAAGACCAAAAAAACCATTTTCAGGAGACATTTCGTTTAATTTTGCAAAAAGAAATGACTTGAAGAGTCCTAATAAGAATAATTTCAAGGAAAATCCTCTGTTTTCCATTTGACAGAAATTAAACGCTATCTTATAATTGGTTATTTAATGAATAAAATAATGAACTGTAATACAAATGGTCTAATATTTAACCAATTTCTCATGCCTCAGTCAGAATGTACAAAAAAGAACAGATTTAAGACCAGAACAATGGTTGCTCTATGCTGAAGCAAGGATCAATCAAACCTGGAACCGTGAATCCAGCAGGTCTGTTGACTAAGGGAAGTGTATGCATTCAGCTCAATACACGAAGGCACTTCTTGGAATGGCAGCCAGCTTCTTCCAAGGTGGGGTTTTTCCCCACTAAGAATGCATCTCCTTCTTCGTATTTAATAGGCTTTTCACCAACTTCCCCTCCTCCTACAAGGAACTTCAGATTTTTAATGTCTTTATAAACTTGGCACCTAAAACGTCCTGAGACAAAGATTTCTGTGATCTACTTACACTGTGAAAAAGTATGTCCATTTGTTTAGTCTCTCCACCTAGTCATTGCATGGAATTAACCTCTGATCTTTCTGCTGTGTTACATCAGTCATGGTTTTGTATAGTTCTGTCATCTGCAATTTTAATTGCATTATTTCAGTGAGGGGCTGAACCCTAGTTCTAAAAACTGATCCACTCAAATGCAAAAAATTTTTTGCAGGCAATGGGTGTTGCATTTCAAAAAGGTAGAATATACATAGGTTAAAGGATTGCAGCACTCCACGAAACCAGTGAAATTCCATGTTGCTCTTGCTGTTCCACAGCTCTCATACAGAAAAAAAATCTCTTCTGTTTCAGATTCATATGGTTTTGTGCTTCCACATCTACTAGGAAAAACATAGATAGAGTCTAGGTAGGTATCGAACTCAAAGGCAGAATCCTGCTATACTTATATCAATTGTTTCTACTAGTAGAGTCAGAAGTTCATTTAATGCGTTTCTTTTTTGTGCAGAATGTTATATAAAAAAGTCTGTGCTGACGTTTGCACAATAGCTCTGTGCCCTCCCAGCTGCTAGACAAACATTTTGTCTATTGAGCTACTGTGCTTCTCATATATTGCTTCTCATGCATATGACTGTATGCTTATATATCTGTATTCATATACATATATATTTGTATAAACAGACATTTAACACCTTCCCCTATACTGATAAGAGGTATTTTGAGCTCCACAGACAAAACCCTGTGTGTAAGTGAGAAGCACCGACATGGATTGTTTGCTGGAGGCTTTTGTCTGCAGTGCTCCCTCTGTATACCCATCATGTCCTTACAATATCTCTTATATTTCAGTCTCATGTCCGACAGAGAGAACACTGTGTAATGGTCACACCTAAATCTTTAGAGTCAGTCGCTTAGTTTCAACTAAATTTTGCAGTGGAAAGTGTCCAAAGCTACTTAGGTTTTCTAGAGTTCTGTGAAAACAGACTTGGCCAAGTAAAGGAGGAAATTCTTAACAATTTTCTGACAGAAGAAAAGGTGCAGCAGCAAGCTGGGCATTATCAGACATTGAACAACCAATCTGAAGAGGGGATAAATGCTTTAACTGTAGGAAAGCTTCATGTGGAACTTACTCTTTCTTAAACTCCAAAGTAGCTCAAATGCATGTGAGTCTATTGAATAGCCATGCTCCTTTTTCTGGTGGGATAGACGTGATTATTGTCATGAAGGACTATTTAAAAACATAAATACATATGCTTTAGATGTACTTGTGCACACATATATGCACAGACCCACAAACACACATTCATGTATATGTGTAGAGGGAGTCTTTGAGGCTTTATTCCCCATTCATTTCATGTTGCCAATAAACTTATGCCTATTTGAAGATCTTCGGTGAATCATTCAGTACTACAGCACAATAGAAATACTTTTGTCTTGGAAACTGATAATATGAATCTGGCCTCTTGGCACATTAGAGAAAAAAACATGTTAGTAACATTAATAACAGTAATATTTATTTTTGAAGAGGACAGCTGGCTACACAGAATCCCAGACTTAATTAATGTCTTTAAGTTGTTAGTCTCTCCAACTTCATAATTTTTTTCTTCTTGAATACATTTATACCAGTTAACTGCACCATCTATATTGAAAGTTCATTCCATCTCTCGGCACTTTCTCTATCTAATAATGGCTTTTGGAGTTCTCTTTGTATGTATGTATATTTTCTTTGTCATTTAAACTCCTTTTTTCTTGGCCCGAAAGCTCAGAGAGATAATCAAGCTTAACTTTGAGGGGCATCATAGATAATACAAATTTTCCTTTAAAGAGCTTCATGCTAAATATGAAGGCTGAACAATTTACAAAACAGATTTTTGTGATGTTTTAAGATGAGATCTCCATGTATCCTTTAACCATTGTGTTAATATAGGTACCTCTATAATACTTCTATTCAAGTTTTTCTACTGTGGTACCTGAATATGACTTCTAGCTGAAACGTGATTATTTCCTTTTTCCTCTCTTGGGTGTGGATATTATATTTCTTTCCTATGTATGATGTGTTATACATTTTGACTCTTAAAACCTAGGACACAAAAGGGAACGTGAATACAGAAAAGTACATGAGGTTGGTGGTGACTCCTAGATGTTCTAAGAATTCTTCCTACAGTCTTAGACAAGCCCAGAAAAAAAGCTGTCCTTCTTTCCTGGAAGTGATAGATCACTGTAGTAGAACTTTTCATTATGCTTCTGAGACAGGTTTGGTTTTAATTCCACCCCCCCCCCCCCCCCCCC
>Ga0065711_1003703_pt1 | contig 32618 bp, 17 predicted proteins | sample Hoacrofraction12_FD_59098 | JGI IMG/M metagenome (GOLD analysis project Ga0065711, IMG submission 59098) | Hoatzin crop microbial communities from Cojedes, Venezuela - Epithelial fraction 12 v2 (version 2) | ecosystem: Host-associated > Birds > Digestive system > Esophagus > Crop | place...
ACGCTGGGGCCGAGCCGGGGGCGGACGTCGCGAGTGTCGCGTCCCGCGTGCAGCCCCGCGGCCGCGAGCTCCCGCCGCTGCGGAGCGTCCGTCCAGCAGCACCGGCGCGCGGGGCCGTCTGCGGGCGGTTCTTTCCCGCCAAGTGGTTTTGCGTTTGGACTCGCAGGAGCGATTCAAAGCCGGTGGTGCCCCGACGAAGGAATCGCTTTCGAACGAACTCGGTGCCTTCCCTGCACGCGGGTTTCAGCGGGATGCATCAAAGCTCTGTCTCTCTCGGAGGCTTTCCCCACCACCGCTTCAAATCAGCTCTACTCGAAGCAGGACAGAAAACACCACCACCTAACAGAGCAAGGCAGAGGAACCAGAAAACAACGCATCCACTTGGAACTACGCGAGAAACTGGAAGGGATGTGCAGCACCCATTGAAACCTGGATGCAGCCAAAGCGCCTGTCCTGAAAAAAGGTCCTTTTGGTTTCTAATAACCTCTGATGGTCACAACTTCTGCATCAGATGCCGTTCAAAGGGTAACTCACCAACAACACATTGCCATTGACGGCACGTAGAGACGCAGCTTCAGTTCTGACTCAGGAGGAAGAGTTCCTCTGAGCGACTGAAATACTCTGTCCTCGGTTGCCAAGTTTTGCCCCAACGCTGTCCTGTGCACTCACCCTGTTTAACTTGTCGGGTGACAGCTGGAGGTGGAATGGCAATATACTAGCTTTCATTTTCAATTCGAGTTGCCTTTTCCTTTAAAAAATTGTCCTCTCTTCATCATTATAAGAAGGGCTGCAGCGCAAATCCTCCACTACCTACATTTGTTGTGTAAATATACATTTCATTTTTCTCCTTGTGACCACAAATCCTTGCCATTTCAGATTGTGCTAACTGCATTTTTTCCAGCCATGATTCAACCAAGAGTTGTGTGATTCACCCTTGCATGGCCATAATCTCTGGGGAAGTAATAAAGCGTGCTGATCGCTCTTGTACAGAAATCGAACGTGGGGCACCTGTAAGTATTTCTTCTGCCCTGCTCAGGTCACATTTGCAGCTAGCTAAGGATTCACATGCAGGGATGGTTAAACAGTTAACATCCACATAGCCTTGCTTTATTGCCGGCTCACATACGTATGCAGCCGCATACGCAAGCCGTTTCTGTCACCTACAGATTTTTTTCTCCGTTCTTTATCCCTCTCTGTCTGCCAAGCTGCCACACAGGGACACAAGTTGGGCCAATTACCAAAAATCAAATACAGAAGAAAAATAGAACAAGCAGCAAGAATATTAGCTGGCATTAATTTCTTTAGCTTAAATAAAATTCTACCATAACATGAGGTTTCCTTACTCAGCAATTCTGACGCAAATAGTTTTCTATACAGAGAAGCGGAAAGAAACTGATTGTAGGATTAAGTTGGAAAGATCCTGCTAATGAAGGAGAAACAGGTGACAGAAGAGGGAACACCATCGTGCCTTCCTCTAAAGCATTCGTTCTGTCATGGTACACTAAGATGTAGTCCGTGAAAACAGGTTTGGTAACGAGGTGGCGTTTGGAGTAAAGGTCTTTGTAAGATTTTTGCTTCATAATGCAATTATGGAAATTCACATTTAATATCATTCTCACAGGAAAGAACACAATATGTTACCCTCCACAGAAACCAGGAAAATTCAATTGGACTAAAATACGTCTCTTTCCATTCTTTACACTTTCTGTTCATTTTTCACAGTAGTAGTATGGAAGGGATTTTATTAGGGATTCCAGACCAGCAGCTTGGAGACTTCAGTGAAGACAACAGCCCTTTCCTGTATAGCCTCTGAATCCTGAGCTCTCCGATCGGGTGCATTCTGGGCCAGGACTCTACAGGCAAAGCTACAACCTAACTAAATTAGAAGGCTTTCTATTATTTTTAAACAACTGGTGCTCTGAAAAACTTTAAGGGCTTCTGCAGGGGGAGCAAACTTGGCCTCCTTCAGAGTCAAGATAGATCCACACACACGCAGCCCCAAGAGGAGTATGCACGTGAGAGAAAGATCGATCTTAAAAGATTTACGGAAGAACTACTCCTTCGATACAAAAAACAATTAGAAAGTTCTTAGTCCCTGCCCGATATGGCAGCCAGTAGATACAAAGGTAAGCTGGACCGAGTAATGGTCAGACACAAGGGTATCTCACACCAGGCAAAGCAGATGACTATAGATTGGACAAATGATTCAGTGTATGGTCAGCCTTAGGCCAGCTCTAAAGTGGAGATAGTAGTTTTCTACCCCACAGGAATGTTAAGAGGAGAAAAATTGTTCTGCATTGCTCTGAGAACAATAGTAATGAGGGCCATATAAAGCACCAAGACAGAGATTTCTGAGAAACAGCTATTTAAAGTCGTTGTTTAAAGTGTAAAATATGCTTTGTAGGGTGCATAACGTGAACTTGCGACAGCCCATTCTGCATGTCAGGAATTTTTTTGTTCTGTGTACAGCGTAGTACTCCTTCCTTCTTACCCAACCATATATAGAGTACATTGGGCACAGCAGCTTCTTCAAAGTCCAGTATCAGAATGCACATCCATCTTGAGAACAGAAATTGCCTGAATAGGTTGCACAGGAGAAAGTCTCCTTGATTCAAAATGGAAGAGTTACAGTCCTGCTGTATTTAAAGATGGGGCTAGAAAGCAATGGGATGAAAACAGACAAGAGTGTACAATAACTGCACTGAACTATTTTTATAACTTACAACATTATTTGAGAGGCTCTTTAAGCAGTCTCAGTACTTATTAAATGATCTAAGGTTTTCATTGGGCCTACTGCGTATGTTATGTAGCTATCTAATTGCAGTAGATTATCTTCACACTATTATGTCAGCAATGACTTTAACAATAAAATAAGAAGGTAAATTATTCAAAAGTGAAAAATAAATGTATTTATCCCCAGAAACAGTATTAAGGCTCACAATACAAACACGATTCTTTCCAGAGCCAGCTCAGAGAAATAGGGCCAGAGCTCTTTATTACTTTGCTGAAAGGTATCTTTTTCCTGCAGATTTAAGGTTTTGGACCTCCATCAACAGAGAAGGCTTCCCATGAGAATCAGCTCTTCTTTGCACTGAAAACTGCGGGATTTTTCTTGTCACTGTGCAGCCCTAGGCTGGGGTGGGCAGTTGTCACAAACATCCGTCTTGAGAAACTGATAAAGATGAGATAATTAAGCAAACTCCTAAATCAAGTATTGTGCCTTGAGAACTTCCTCATCTTAATAAGGCAGTGTGGAAGAGCCAGGGTGTTGGCCTGTAGGCAAGGAAGTTAAGCACTTGCCTTCAGCAAAGGGGGGTGGAAACGGACGGACAGATGGATGGACGAGGGATGGACTGTGAGACCACCAAGACACACCCACCCCCACCGCACCCCCTGCCCACTGGCTCATTTTCGAGAACTTTCAGGAAGCCATGAGACAGGCACCCGAAGGGTATAAAAGGAGAGGGGTCCAGCCCCTTGCTGTGTGTGCCCATGACTGGAGGACTCTGACCACCAGCTCAGAGACCACCTGTCCTGGGTTTGGCCAGCACAGGGTTAATTTTCACCGGACTCCAGGAAAGGGCACAGCCGGGGGGGCTGACCCCACCTGGCCAAACAGAGCAGGGTATTCCATACCCTGTGCCGTCATGCTGGGTGCCGCTGGGGGGGAGCTGGGTGGTGGGAACTCACTTGCGGCTCGGGAGCGCACGGCGGCGGTGCGGGAGAACGGCTCTCTGGGTTGTGCGGTTTGTGTTGTTTTCTCCTCATCTGTATCATTGTTGTTACTGTTCCCTCTGTTTGCTGCTCTGTTAAACTGCCCTTATCCCGACCCACCGGTTTCTGCCTCCTTCTTTCCATTCTCCTCCGCACCCCAGCGGGGGGAGGGGCGGCCGCATGGCACTTTTGTTGCTGGCTGCAGCCAAACTATAACACCACCACTGGACCCAAGCGTGGTGATGTCTTTTCTCTTATGTCTCCTTTGGTTTTCCTCTCTATCTCTGCCTTTCTGGGTACATGAGGGTAACGTGGTTGTAAGTTTGTTAATGTGATATGTTCTGTGGTTTTGTGAAATCAGACATTGTGCTGTTGACACCTTTGCTGAGTCAATACCCATTTGCAACCCCATTGTGCTAAAAGTAATGTTATGAAGTTGTAAAGTTATCATCTTTTGTAATTCCACTGCCATTCCAAGTAAAGCTTTGTTTTTAGTCAAGTCTCTTGGTCATTGTTAAAGCTCTTCAGTACTGCACAGATTGTTAAAAAGTTTACCTTCCCCTTTACCCGCTGAGTGGGATGGGACAGTCATTGATTTAAAAAAATGGGATCAAAGCACAGTGCAATCTTTGTATGAAGACTTTGACCTTCCTTTTTCAAAGGCTAACATGTCAATAACTCTGGTTTCTGTCTAGTTCTGGTTTCCTCCAGAGCATTCAAACCTAAAGCAATAGCCTGATTAGTCCTGTGTGCATTAAAAGAATCATCATCCACGAAAAACAGAACACTCTCAACTTCTGTCACTGCTGACAATACTGAATTGTTGGCCCACACACAGTATAATAGAAATATTGGGTATTTGCTGGTGTTGCATGACTACATTGTATTTTTTTAAATCAAATATTGATAATAGCGAAATTTTCTCCTATTTCAGGACTGCTCTGTTTAGAATTGTTCTCAAACTTATTTTTGATTCTTCCAAACTACACATCACCTGAAAATGTATCATCCTCTCCATTTGAACTTCCTAGTTGTTACTGAAAAAAAACCCTGTTCCCATCTATGAGCACAGATTTCTAAAAATGTTCTTTATCTGACTTGTTTTGTTTGCTTAATTTTAATTGGAATGAAAGCAATTGATAGTCTTATCTAAAGCGATTCAAAGTGTGGTCAAGAAACTGCAGACCTCAGAACACAGGAGACTTTCTCGAGAAAAAAGAAATCTGGGATGGAAGAGGAAAGGAAGGTTGATGATCAGGATTTCTAGGTGACTTCATTTTTTAAAAACTGGAACAGTGCTATATGCATGGAAACTTTTGAAATTTTATGCAGTCAGAAAGATTGATTATTTCTAGTCAACTTGGAAAACGGCTGTATTTTTCACATTGAAATTAATAGGAGTGGTTACTTGGCTTTGAAATTTCAGTCATTCGCTTTTACATTTACGTTCAAATGTCAACAAGCAACTACAAAATATTAGAAGGAAAAGGATGAGATCTATCGGGACATTTGAACACTCTACTAACGCGTATTAAGGCCTAGTATTAGTAAACAATAGAAAACATTAGATCCAAGGGGAATAAAGGAAAGAATGAAGTAATTGACCACTGGGTAGGAATGTAGTTAGTAGTTAGAACAAACTGTCATTAAAGAGAGAAGTTAGTAGATGAAATTGATAGTCTTTAAGTAGGTTTTGATTTTTCTAGACTGCAGAAGCTTGTAGAAAGTAACCTGGATATCTGAAAGTGATTTTATTGTAAGCTTGCTAGCTGTCCTAGCTTTCGGCTGTGATCTGTGATTTCAGTGGGTGGTGGCAGTGGTGAACTTTTTAATTCCAACTGCAGAAATGAAAGAGCTCACCATTTATCCTTGTAAATAGGTGATTAGTGTTTGATGATTACTGTGTAGCATTGCATGAATTCATGCACAAATTTGAGGTGTAGCAGCAAAAAAATTCTTGAACATACTGAAAAACCACAGCAGACATTTATCCCAAGTAAAGCACAAACGCAGGTATGCTTATCAGACTTGAAGAGAACTTGTGGCAGGTTTTACTAGGCCATCGCTATCACGGACCCCCAGGCACGGTGCTAATTAGTGCACTGAGGAAGGTCTAACACTTTTCCAGAATTTCGAAACAGAAGTAGTCTCTGTTCCTCAAAAAGGGAAAAGGTCAATTGTTCACTCTGCCATAAAAACTTCAGGGAAAGAATCAAACTTCACAAGAAGTGTTGCACTGTTTCTATTTTAGAAAAGAAATAATTGGGCCTATCTAGGTTGGGATATGTACTGATACAAAGAGATATAAACTCAGCAGTTCATCGTCAGCTGCTGCCAATTAAAAAAAAAAACAAAACAGAAAAAAGCAAAATCATTACTGTTAATAATAGTCTAAAACCATCAGTCAGACAAAAGACATGACCTAATAACGTCTACAAGGAGGTCTACAATGAAAAATTAACTTTTAATCCAATCAGCCTACACTTGCACAAAAAACATCATGATGCAAACTGCTGAGGGTATCTTCAAAACTTGCCACTGCTTATACAACAAAAATGAACAAGTCATTACCATTCCAAGTTTCTAATATATTTCTACAAAATACTCAGGAATACATAGGTTTTTATCTTGTTCATAACTAAGTACCATGCATAAGTTGAGATTTAGGGCAAGTACAAAGAAGGACTTTGGAAGGGGTAGATTCTTCAAAGAGTAAATTTTTGCAGTCTGTTGAGGAAGTCTTTTCAGTGACTGGAAGGATTACTGGATGTAGACATTTGGAAACCTCAGTGGATCTAATTATTAAACAATGACAACTACACAAAGTCAAACTAAGGCAATGCAGGAAAACGTATTTAACCAGTACAGCCAATTCCAGGTATAAGTCATAAACTGAGCTCAAAAGAAGAAAAACACAAATGAAAGGTAAAGGATGGGTTAGAAGACCAAATTCCTTCCTTCTCTTTCGGCATTTAAAGTCTTGGAACTTCTAAATCCACTTTGTCAATATAGAAAATTATTGACAAACTCAAGGAAGTAAACAATTCGGAATTCTGACAGATTTTGGAGGATCTACAATGATCACTAATGAGATTAAATGTCTAAAAATACATGGTCTTGTGTATCGGCTGCAAATTAAATGATTAGATTAATTCATTAATGTAGTCAGATACTGTGATATTTGCCTTACATACAATGTCAAGCATTTCATTGTGCTCAGTGAGTCTTTCTACACTGAAAGACTAAATTTGCTTAGTAAGTATATCTGCTTGCAATGCAATCTTTTTAGAGTTCTTCTGGAATTTTTCATGATTATTTCTTCCCAAAATGGAGAAATTCACAACGCACCCAGCAATCAGTCTCCGTTTCAACTGCAGCACCTTTAATTCATGTAATCTTGAAATCTGCTCTACAACTTGCATTTCTCCCACTGCCTTCTGTTAAAATGACTGGTAATTGTGTTTAACTGAATAATGATTTGTGGCCAGTTCAAATGGGTGCAAAGTCAAAGACAACTTCGACACATAGCAATGTTTGACTTCAACTCCGGTTTCCAGTACAGTCAGTCCAGGGTTACCTCAGTACCACCCAAACTTTGCATGCAAATGAGCTAAAGCCCTTTGCAAACTGTCCTTTAAAACAAAATTAGTTCCAATAGATTGTTCAAAATAGCTGTCTTTATTTCCATGAAAATCATCATCAGAACACCACAAGCATATGCTACAAAGACCTTAACTGAATTGGTTAAATCACCAGCTTTAAAACTGTAGATTTCATTATGGTTCCATCTTGACTAATCGTTCTCCTAGGACATCCAAAAGCTCATCTAGTGGGACTCTATTGAAGTGTTGCAGAAGTTACAGAAGTGTGAAACAAAGTGTTTCAAAGTGTGTTTTCCTGGAGAGATATTAAAGGCATCCTGGAAACCCTTCTGAATACTGTATAAATTAAATCTCCTCCAGTTGAATGGATTTGGTCTTGCACAAAACAGTTATTTGAATAGCTTTAATTTAAAAATGGTTGTGTGACTGACACTGTCTGTAAACTCCACAATTGCTGCAGAATATTCCAGATACTTCTGGCAATATGTAATGGGTGGTTTCCTGAATACGTGCCCTCCAAAGCTTGCTTAGCTGCAGTGGAACCGTGATGGAACAGAAGCAGTAAAATAGGTGAAGTGACAGGCAGCAAAGTTGAGAGCATTATGTGACGTGGGGGATAATACACTAAGGTAGGTTTTGAATCAACATAGTGTAAGAGATACTAGTTATGTTTGCAGGTTCTCAAAAAAAATCTGTAGCTTTAGAAGCTGAGAAAAATGTTGTACTCTCATTTAAACTACACCTCCAGCGTGCAATCAGAACAGTTTATTTATGTCTCCCCTTTCATTTCTTCCCATCTTTGCTTAAACATGCAGACAAGCAAAATGAAACAAATAAACAACTCTAAAATCTTTGCTCACTAGTTCCACATGTTCTGAAGGAAATATTTATATTTCCTTAACATAAATAGTTAAGAGCTCAGTTATTTTATGCCATTGATATGTACACTAGTTTATAAAAGTTGCCTCTCGAGCTCCATGAGACCAAGAATGACAAAGCTAAGCTCCTAACATGCACACATACACAAAAAAAGAAAAAAAAAAAGCAGTTTTATCTACACGAATGCATCACAAGAAGTAAGCTTTACAGATCAGGTTTAATATCCTCTTTGACTTAGGGTGAGAGTAAGTGAGAACTAGAGAAAGACCACCTTTCTCTGGAACTTAGATTAGTAACAGCGTTTTACAAGGAGTGGAAAACTTACTGCCTTCTCATCAGCTAATCAAGTACACTCTTCTGCAAAGTGACAGAATAGGCAGGTTTCAGAGTACATCACATCACCAGCTAAAGTTGCTTAAGCTGTTATTCACAACTCACTATTTTTCAGAGCATCATAGAATGTTACGGTCTTTATTCAATTTGCCCTTTTACACTATGGGAGGAAAAACTAAGGCTTTTTTAATAAGAAAAAAGACATAGAAAGAGAAAGGAAACCTCATGCCAATTACACATATAGCAAGCAGCTGCAATTGCATCACCACATTCCTTGCCTTTACACCTCCTTCCTGTCCTGGCTTCACCTGCACTGTTTTCCAAAATTGGAAGAAACAGGAGTTCCATCTTATATTTTTGGGAAGAACTCAGGCCTCGATCCTGATCCAGAATTTTGGACATTAAACCAATAAACTGATAAAATCTAATACTACTTATCACAAGTAATCTTACAAATTGGCAAAAAAAGAATAAATGTCTGACCCAATGTTGCACGAGCACAAGCTGTAAAGAGAACAGAAGAGGCCACACTTCCCACTTTATTCTCCGATTGCCTTTTCGGAAGCTGCCCTTTACCTCTCCTTTACTTGTGTTTCCATAAGATAGTTTGAATCTTCTGACTTCAGAAGAGGATCGGGTGAGTGAAAGCAATACAAATGTTTCAGACCTAGCTTCTTAATGACTAAATCACTGAAGAAGTCTTCCCATCCAGTGCCTTAGCTTCTTCTCCTAGACTTCCAGAGCAAGAGAGACCCAGGTTCTTTACAACAGATACAGATGACAGTGGTCATAAGGTAAAACACAGGATGGTCCAACGTGACATGGAGAAAACTTTTCTCACTCTGAGAGCTGTCAGGCACTGGACCAGATTTCTCAGAGGGGCTGTGGTATCTCTCGGAGGATTTTGAAGTCAACTGGACAAAACCCTAAGCAAGCTTGTCCCTGCTTCAAGCAGGAGGCTGGAGTAGATGACCTCCTGAGGTCCCTTCCAACATGAATTGTTCTCTTCCTAAGACTGAACGAGGTAAAAATGCAAAAATTTTTATGAACCTCCGCTGGTGTTTCTTTTATTGTAATCAGTGTAGAATGTCTGTTGATATACCGCAACTGTGAAACAAGAACAGGTGAAACAAAATTGTGCATTCACTTTCAACTGTGCTTTGCCATCTTCCTTTAGTCTGGAGGGTACTCCTCTTGTGCCAAAGGGACACAAAAGGCTCGAAATCTTACTCAGTTCCATCTGTATCATCATAAAGCAAAAGGCTTGATCATCCTGTTATTTAACTGAGTAACTATTGGCCAGAAATAAAGATTTTTTTTTTCCCCCTTTTCAGTCTTGCAGGAGAGTTTCTGACTTTTACAATTACTGTTTCATCTGCTGCCATCTCCTGCAGAACCACAGCCTGAACTTTGGAGGAAGACATGAAAATGGAGGTATCGACATTCTGAGATTTCCACTGGTCAGTGCTGCCTGTCAAACCCAAAGGAAAAGTGTGTCCTGCAAGTTCTAGGTTGGTAGAGTTTGAGAATGTAGAAAATGAGTGTTTAAATAATATGGGACCGTTACATCCCTCTGATTCCATTTCTCTTCCATTCAAGTCTGTAGTGTTCATGGCAATTTCTACCATGCACAAGAGGGGCTGCGGGTTTTCACTGCAGCCTGAGGAAGGAACTCTTATCAGCACAAGCACAACAGTGGAGCTTATGCAGTGTATAGCAGAGCAATCCACAGTACATGGGCTGCACAAAGAGTACCTGATTTAATAAGACATGTGACTGTTGTTCTAACGTGAACAGGCATAGACTTGTGCCCAGGGAATGGACTGACAGATTTCACATTTTGAACATCTGTATCTAGCTGTACATTACTGCTGTTTTGCAGCCTGAGTGATGTCTGGAAGTGAAAGACATAAAAGAAGAAGCAAAAACCTAGAAAGGAAATTCTATTCTCCGAATAAAAGAGGTTGGTAGAAGAAGAATGCTACAGCGGGAAAAAAAAAGAAAAAAAACCCAATCCCTGCTTGGCCCAGTGATCCAAAGACATGCCCAAAATGACTTCTGTCTATACTTACACAAACCTTCCTTTTTATGCTACTCTAGTGCATCAGATACCTTCAGTTTACCAGAAACAGAACTACGAAAATAGATCTATAACCATATATAAACAATTTTTTCTTCTGTGCTCCTCCAGTTTTTAAAAATCATTTCTAAATCACACAGCTATTTTTAAACTGGATTTCTGGAGCTTAACTGGCCTAGCATATCAAAACAATGTAGTCATCAAGAGAGTTACAAAGATAGAGGAATAAGCACACCATGAAAGAATGGCAGATGGTATTATTGTCAAAATGGAAGCAGGCTGGTGGTCAGTTCTAATCATTCATTGAAAGCTGCATCACCCCTGAACTTTCACACAGGAAGAGTTTCTCAGTCCTTGAAGCTCCCATAGTCTGCAGCAGCGTCAAATACAGTCACTGATGATATTCAGAGTGCCTTGCATCCAAGAAAATTCAGAGCACACAAAATTTGTTTAAAAATAATTTTACTAGTCACAAAGATAGAATTGACATTTGAGTTAAAGCTTCATTTTGAATTAACACTGCACCATACTTTGAGACTGGAACTGGAAAATGGCATGTGAAATTATTTAGCTATTGTAAGAATCTGGTCAGAATGCAATTATAAGAACCAGAAATTAGCCTGGTCCTCTAAACTGTATGAAAATGTTCAGTGAGGTCTATAATGACCGTAAATCGTTGAGCTATCAGATGTACGTTACAGTTACAGAAAGGTAGCATACTAGGCAGCTCAATGAAACCCAAAGCATATAGATTTGTTGGCTCAGTATTTCTTCCAGCAGGAGAATGCAATCTGCTCACTAGCTTTACTACATCTGGTGTCACCCTAAATTCTACTTGAAGTCTCATTCAATTAATAACTATGACTGATTTTGCTAATTTTGCAAGAGTTCAATTCCTGGTAAGATGGCAAGCAGAGCAATTAAAAGCTGGACTACGCTAGAGTGAAGAACCAACTTTTAATGCTTACATAGCATTTTTAACTATTTAAAGCTTTGCAGACCATGAGCTAATTAATTTTTAAAGCATCTATGAAGACAGTGAACAAAATCTTGTACTTTATGCTCAGATTCAACCAGACTAAACTGCAGGGATCTTTGAAACTTTGCTTGTAGCAAAACCATACTTATGGAGGTAAGATCCAATGTATTTTCAGATAAAGCAAAGGTATCAGGTCATTTATGTGTTAGGAAATACACAGGTGAGTAGTAGATGCCTAGCAGTATTCTTATATGCATTCCTCTCTCTGTCTATAAATACCTCTGAGAATACACGTTAAATGGACCCTCACTGGAGAGTACATTCCTTCAACTCTGTAGTTACAAAGTTTGTGTGTTTTTTAAAAGAAAATATATGTTCTACACCAGCTTCCATCTACCTTTTGGTTTTCTTTATATACGTAGTGCTCTAGTATACGACAACTATTCTCTTCATAATAGATCAATCAATATAGTTGGAAGTATTATGTCTTTCAAAGGCAAAATGAATGGTAGACCATGGGGAGTCCAGAATAAGGGGTAAACAGTAAATCACAATTGTACTTCCAATTAATTTGCTGTTTCCTCTTGGCCGTAACTAAAGAATACAGGCCATCATTTCCAAGCTGGTGGAGCCAGATGGTGTGATGTGATACAGTTAAGATTAACGGTTGTGTGCTGCCTTCTCTTGACTAATCAAGAGTGCTGCTTCACGCAGGTTTTAGGAAGAAGGCTGCAAAGCCAAGGAGATGTGTTATTCTAGGGAAACATGAATCAGGAATTTCTCTTTGTTCAGATAGGCTTTGGTTTCTATGGTTGGTGCCCAAAGTTTTAGGCAGACTTTTTTCTTCAAATTTTTGTTTAAGAGAGTTGTCGCAGTACTGGGAATATATCCAGATATTGAAGAAACTGGAGAAAAATCCCTCTTCAGAACACATTCAAATTAACATTTTTGACTTGGAGTTGTGGAGCATTGCTCCAGGGTCACTTCTCTTCCCCTGCAACTGTGCTCTAAGATAGTATTCGAAAAGTCCAAGCAGTAACTCACAACAGTCATTTCTTTTACTCCCTACCACAACACAGCATTTTACAAAGAACGTGGAAGAGTTTCTTTCGTTGACCTGAAAAACACCACAGTATGTTACATTCTTTGCCTGAGCCTTAAAAGAGAAACACAGGATACTTTTTTACTCATTCAATCCCATCACTATAGGACTGCTCAACTCAGGAAACATTTCCAAATGACCCATATTTGGATACACTTTTGATACTGAAGCACTAATGATTGCCACCACCTTAAAATCAATTGGGCCACATCCTGCAGTACTTGAGATTCATTCAGGTAGAATGTTAATCAACGTAAATAGCGACTTCAAATCAATAATGACTTCAGGATTCCATGTATTGTTGCTTTTTATTTTTAATACGCATGGATTTGAAAGTCCACGTAAACTTTCCTCACAGGCAATTAAGGAAACTTGTGATCTTAAATAATCCAGTTTTTAATTTTAACACAATTAAAACCTTTTCATCTTAATTTGTAGCACTTTGCTGGTGATAGATGGGAATCTCATCTTCCCATACTGGGGAAAATTGTTTTTCTATTATGATTTGCCTCTGTTTTAATTTGAAAGATCTAATTTCTATGGTGTATGTTCTGATGCTCAGTATGTTCTCTTCTTCAATAAACAGTAATTCAACTGTTGGTCTTTGTAACCTCTGACTATAAAAAATACAGAATTTTTTTCTTTACAACATTTATTAACACAAAACCACACCAAAACATAGACCAGCAGGAGATATTTTCAGCTATATTACATTATCAAATTTCATCCAATTTCTATTAATAATAGCAACTAAAATCTTGTTTTATTTTTCATACTGAAGTGGTACATCTGATCTTCTCAGGCACAAATGCTATTTTTAAATTAAAAACTGCTTCTATAAATATTTCAGCTTTAAACACCCATAATTCAGTTTCTCTTTTTTCACTTCTAGAACTGCATCAGGGCCTTGGAGAGGTTAAACCCCCACAAAAAGCACGAACATCCACATAATGACTGCTAGTAGCATCTCTGCATGTTCAAAGCAGACTGTCCATAATTCACAGGACAAGACAAGGTCACTAATAAACATCAGTGAACTGTGTCTGCTTTTGCAAGTTCCACATAAAAACAGTGCATCCCTAGGAACACAAAACAGACATAATAGATTGGTTCACATCAGAACACATATAAACACAAGTAACTAATCATCTTTTGATTGCAACAGGCTCAGACTCAACTGTTTTGCAACATTAGCAGCCCTCTCCTTTGAGTAGGGTTAAAAGAAAGGAAAAATCTTGTTTTGTAACTTTTAACAATTAGAACTAATGCCAGAGCCAAATACAGCTCTTTGTAGACAAAAGCAAAAGATGGCATTTGGCCTTTTATGGGCTGCACATCTGGCAGATCTGGACCTGAAAAACTACAATGCACATCATGAACATGTCACCAATTGAATTATCATCTCCCACAAGAAAACACTTATGCAGCAGGGTGGAAACAAAGATGTCTTCCACCACCTTATTTCTTCTGAATGCAAGAAATGATTGCAGGAGGATCTGAGGGTACCACTTACCTGCAGCTATCTGTCAGACTATCTGACAAAGTAAAAAGCACTCTGCACTCCCCTCTCTAAGTAAACTATCTTCAGCTCTGAAAGGAAAAAACACCCATCAAGTAAACTGAACCATGATTTATAAAGTGGGGGGAAAACTACTGGGTAATCATGAACTCACTGAGCAAAATGTCAGCCTATGAAGGGCCAAAACACGGAAGTTACTGCAAGTGGTACATACAGTAGGGGCTCATGAACCGTTTACTCTCATAATAACAAAATATAGAGGAAGAGGATGTTGTCATCCTTAATACCCAAGTGACAATGACTGTTGAATAGTCAGAGAAAGATCAGTGACCTCTGAATTACAGGATCATACAATCACAGAATGGTAGGGGTTGGAAGGGACCTCTGTGGGTCATGTAGCCCTGTCACCCTGCCAAAGCAGGGTCACCCAGAGCAGGCTGCACAGGACTGCATCCGAGTGGGTTTTGAGTATCTCCACAGAAGGAGACTCCACAACTTCTCTGGACAGCCTGTTCCAGTGCTCCGTCACCCTCAAAGTAAAGAAGTTCTTCCTCATGTTCAGCTGGAACTTCCTCTGCTTCATTTTATGCCCGTTGCCCTTTGTCCTGTCACTGGGTACCATTGAAAAGAGTCTGGCCCCATCCTCCTGACACCCAACTCCCTCAGCCTTTCCTTGATGCTCTAATCCCCTAATCATCTTTGTAGCCCTCCACTGGACTCTCTCCAGTAGTTCCTTGTCTTTCTTGAACTGAGGAGCCCAGAACTGGATGCAGTGCTCCAGATGTGGCCTCACTAGGCCTCTACTCCAGACCTTTGTTATTACAGATACTTTCTCTTATTCAGTAGCTTACTAAACACATGAAAACCGTTCAAGTTCCAAAGGATAAGCCAGAGTATATCTTAAAACACACTATATTTGAATAAAAGAGATACACCAGCTGTCCCTTCTTCCCCCCTCTGAAAAAAAAAAGGTAAAAAGAACATGCGATATATTTATTTTTGATTCTTCGGTACTTGGCACTGCTTAAGGTATCAGAATGCATTGCATCTTCTGCATAATCTCTTCTTGGTTTTTGGTTTTTATCCCTACTTAGCTTTCTGGGTTCAGATCCCTTTGAAAGTACCATAAAGAGAGAAAGACAATTTCTTCCTTGATATTGGTTTCAAGACATATCTTGACTTCGCCAAACTGTCGTGTCCTCTACCCTTTGCTTCCCAGCCACCACATATAGTTAGTGAGGATGTTTGTACTGACATCTTCCCATCTTTCCCCTCCATCTGTGAGGCACTGTGGAAGCTAGTGTGTTCTCAGCTGGGGGTGGGAGCAGTAGGTTTGTAAGTGCAGCGTAATTTATTATTGAAACTTGCAGAAATGGAAGGAAACACTTGACATCTCCTTGATAATTTCTAGCTGCCTAGATATAACTTCTCTGCCTAACTTCTCCGCCTAGATATACCCCCAAGATTTTTAGCCCCTTGTAACACTATGAACCAAATCAATCTTGCTCTATGCTCTGTGTTCCTCTCTCTAACAATTTTGGTGTCCACATTTCACACAGTAAGAGAGCACCAGGGAGAAACAGTTACAAGCATGAAACCTGGTCATGGCAGGCACATGGCTTTCTGTGACTAAGTAGAAGTTTCACATGAGGATATGCAGTCTTCCTGCTAACCTCAGGTGGAAAGGATTTGGTTTGCAGTAAAAGTTTTATGGATTTTTGGATGCAATGAAAGATCTGGGGGAACATAAGGCTGCAAATGCTTTTAATCTTCAGGTATATATCCTCAGGACAGGATACAGTGCGCATCGTGATTTCTTTATATTACTTTTCCTATCCATCACTTCATCTCACTCTCTGAGACTAAATTTTGACTTATCTGTTTCATGTATTTTGCTAATATCACCCTGGTATTTGGATAAACAGTGACAGGTGAAAGCTACATGCAGGTAGGCCTCCCTTCCTCAGATCAGAAAATTGATTTTTCAGGAAAGTAACATACATCCTAAAAACCCCTGAAGAAGCCTGAGAATGACTTGGGAAAAACAGTGTGCCCGCAGACCCTAATAATTCACTGACATCTCAGTGAGGGAAACTGCATCATCTACATGCAATACTGGCAATATTTCTACTGGCAAATTTTCTGAATACTGGAAATATTTTTGAAAAAAATCCTCATTATAGAATCATAGAATCACTAAGCTTGGAAAAGACCTCTAAGATCATCAGGTCCTTATTTTGTCACCAGCAGAAAACTGTCCAGACAGATGATGTATTAGCTATCTTCAGAGGTATTTCATTAATATGGGCAAATCCTTGGTTGTAAAGAAGTTAGTAGCTTCATCAAGCTACATGAGATGAAGTACTGCTGATAGGGCATTAGAAATAAAAGGTGGAAGTGATTACAAATGAAGAATGTTGCTGATCCTTATAAGAAGAATGAAAAGCAAAAGTCAAACAAACAGAATCAGTGTTGATTTTCAAAAATCATTTCTAAAAGATTTGGGCCTATGGCTACATGACCATACACTAAAATTTTTCCTCATACTAATTTTTGCATGATATTGTCCATTTAACTTGCAGTCAACAGACTTTATTTAAAGAAACAGCACCAAGAGAGTCCTCTGTTAGGAGCTATTCACACCAACTTAGTCTGTGTATTGACAAGTGCTTTTCCAGAAAACAAGATGTCACAGCTGTTCATGGTTTTGCACCCAACAGGCCAAAATGATGGAAGTAAACGCCTAATATGCTTGTTGATTCACTGACCAGGCACCAGGGCAGGACATGCAAAGCATGTTCCTGCAGAGGAACACTGGGGGTAAAAAAATGTCTAGATATTTGTCACTAAGCAAGATTTTGTGATTGTGTAAGCAACAATGAGACCTAATTCAAAACTTACTGAAGTCAAAGAGTCACACTGACTTCAGCGAACAACGCAGCCATCCTAAACAAAGATGAAACTACTAAGTTTTTCTAAAAGATCCTTTCAGAAGGAAGAGCTGCAGTTTCAAAGGTGAACAGGAAGGACCTGGTATATTATTTCATCTCTAACCTCAAATGTATTTTGCCTCTTCACTCATATTGACCAGTTGCAGCCTTTTTCTCCCTATTTTTACTTAAAAATAAGATTAATATAGTATTTCTGCATCTTACCAAGATAATATTTGTGAAGTTATTTGAGATCTTGTCATGAAAGAACTGAAAATCCTTATTGGTACACATGAACTATGACCTTACTAAATGGTACCCTGTAATTTGGTTTTAATTTAAAAATAACCTCCTTTTACACAACTTAAGTACGAGACAAGATTACTACAAGATATTCTTTTCAGGTTTTGATAGTGAAGTTTTAACTCTTTGGATTTAAATTTCTCAGGTTGCAGGTGGAATTTATTCGACAAGTTTCTGGGGAAAAAGAAAACAAAAGAGTAATTTCTAAGAAAAGGGTAAGAAGTGCTTTTTCTTACAATACTAAAAAATTCATATGCTAGAAATTCCCAATGAAAATGGGTAATAAATGCTTTAGAGCTAGGACTTGCGATCTGATAAGGAAAATTGCCCAGATTTCAAGGCCTCCTCTCATGTACATGACTTGAATCTTGTCAAATTAAAGTTCCATAAATGAGTTGTGGCCTCCATAAGCTCAGTACGGGAAAAGATCAAGCTATAGGGCCAGAAACATCTGAGACAACAAGAGCCAGTGACCTCAGAAGCTAGACTAGAGCTCCATGCCTGGGTCTCTAGCACTCTTCTGCTCAGAGGAAGTAGCTTCCACGTGTTCTGCAGATGTAGGCCCTGTTCTCTCTCCAAGGCTGACATAGCAGTACAATCACCTACACTTGTTCTCAGTTACTCTTGTTTTTCAAATGGTAAAATAAGGGCTATGAATATAAATATTTCAGGTTTAATAAACTGTGCAGTAATAATATTCTATATATTTAAATTTGAGGGTGGGTGAAAGTGTGTATTTCAGGAGATGCATAACAAGAAAATTATATCCAAAAGACTATGTGAAAGAAACAAGAATTAAGCATGACAGAGTAACCCTGTAATTCTGTTTCCATGGAGTTATGCCTTATAATATTTAAGTTGTGTTCAAGTACTACTTTCTGACAGGACCACTGGCATACCTTACTTCTGTGATATTGATTTATCTTCTCTACCTTTGGAACCAAAGGATTGAGTAAAGAGGTCATATTTCCAGCAAAATCTCTGCCCCTAGGAAAAGGGCACATCTCTACACTGACCCAAACTTGTATTACTGTAGCTCCAGGCAGGGGTCACAGTCTTTGCTGGTGGACAACCGGGAAAGAGCAGTCAGAACACAGCTGGTTTTAAACTACGATGTCATGTCCATTTGAGGGTAGCCACCTTATCATTTGGTACCCAAATCAAGATGTAATCCTTCTTCATAAGAAAGAACTGCTGATGGTCCTATGAAACTGACTAATGAAAATTAATTTTCCATCTGTTATAGTGAGACAAAGACTGTTCTTGCATTTACTTCTCTAGTAGAATACGCTGATGGCCTAATTTATTAGAAGTTGAAAAAATTAGGAATTTGGGGCTTGGGAGACAGAACTCCACATTTACAATCATCCTGAAAACATGATTTTTCAGCTGCAGATTACCAGCTGTTCTTCGGAGACACTCTATGAGCCTGGGCCTTCAATGGCCTAATTATTCAGTCTTTCAGTAATCTGCTGTTTTCCTTGTCCTTTGGTAAGATAAGGAAACTACCTACTTTTTGACAGTGCCCTCACAAACATCCTATCCTCAAAAAAGGAGGGAAAAAACCCCTCATCTATGTGGAATGCAGGAAACACTTCCAATCATGAATAGGTGCATACAGATGATGTACAGTAAGAACACATATAATGTTTTTTCTATTTTATAACTTGTTGCACTTTCATGTTTGTAACATAACAAGGAGCATATATTTTAACTATAAGGTTGAATGCCTTGTGATCTAATATTCAGTGCAAGAAATAGTGTTACAGGATTGATATGGCTGTGTTAATTGTACACTGCTTGTGAAATTAAAAAGTTTTGTTTCTGAACTTTATATCCTTTCAAACATGCAATAGCTTGCACTATATCATGCCTTAATTTAATCTGTAAGTATATAACATGTATGTGTACAGTTGACTTATTTTCCCACAAGACAACTTTCTGGTGTTCTGGACAGTCATAAACTTCAGTTTTCAAACCCCTCATTTGCTTCCCTTCTGTTTGTTTAGAATGAGTAAACAAAGCAAACTGATCTTTTTCATAATGCATTCCTTTTTCCTCATTCCATTGTGAAATAATATCTTAAAAATCAAATATTTGCATAGGAACTTGCACGTGACCAGAAAACTCTTTTCTAACCCAGTTTGACAAAGGTTTCTAACTGCTCTGAACTGCCGGATATAATAGGACATTCAAACACATGTACAACATTTCTTGGAATACTATGTGGGAAAAAATCTCTTAGTATTTGGTTCCGTGGACCTCTCCTCTCTAACACACATATTCTAGCAGCATGCTGGGACTGCATTCCAAAAGAGTCATCTTGATGGCTCCTTTTAGTTCACCTCCCTGGAATAATGCCCTCTGGTACACGGCTCAAAAGTACACGCTGGCTTTCCTCTACTGGGCAACTCAACAGTTGATTCTGTAAAGTCAGTTCCACAGAACAAACAGTGATAACTGATCTTATTAGCCTCTTTACTCTCCCGAGAACCTTTATGTAATGTTGCCTTAGTCGCCTTTACTAAATTAGAAAACCGGAAGGGAAGATAAATCAATATGAATGTACGTTTGTTGATATTGATTTTTCCCCTCATAGTCAGCATGGGAATATTGTGGCTCCTATTAATATAAGGAGTGGGAAAGCTGTAAACGGTTCTGTCTGGATAATTACCCAGTAGTTCTGGAAACTTATTCAAACTTCTTTAGTCCGTCATTTTGAACTAGACTTTTCATGAAATCAAATCCTTCTCAGGAATAATCGTGTTCAGATGTTGATGACAATTTCTTGATGCAGATTATCAATGAGCTGACTAGGAGAGGCATTCAACCTGTTACTCATGAAATAGAATGAAGAGCTGGGCAATGGAAAGGTCAAGGGCAGCCTAGGCTGCAGCAAACATGATATTCTGCCCTTCAATATCCTGAAAGAAGTGAGCAAGGGAAAAGTTGAAATCACAGCTCTGGAATTTGGGATACATTTCAGCTTGTTTAGGAACACGCTGTGTAGGATCCCACAGCAGACTGCCCTGCAGGGCAAAGTGGCCTAGGACAGGCGGTTGGTCTTTTCCAGTGCACAGGAACAGGCCGTTCTGACAGGCAGGAGTGAAGCAAGCATGACAGAAAACTAGCATGGATGAACTGGGAACTCCCACCTGAGCTTCAATGCAAAACAGTAAGTATGCAGCAGGTGGAAGCAGCAACAGGGTACCCAGAAGGAATATATAGACATGGCCCAAGGATGCAGGGATGGAGTCGGGAAAGCCAAGGCTCAGAGGGAGTTGGAAATAGTGAGAGATATGAAAGACAAGAAGGACTTCCGTAAGCACATTAGCAGCAAAGGGAAGGCTGAGAAGAACGTGGACCCATGGCTCAGTGTGGCAGGCAAACTTGTGGAAAAGGACATGGATAAGGCTGAGGTATTCAATGGCTGTTTTGCCTTACATTCAGTTTTTTTTCTTGCTAGTAAAGTTTGTCTTTAGGCCTTCCAGGTCTCCGAGCCCAGTGGCAGTTTGCAGGAGTGGGAGCATTTAAGCCAGTTGGACATATGCAGATCCTTGGAATGACATGACCCATATCTGAAGGTGTGGAGAGAGGTGGCCAATGTTACTGCAAGGCCATTCTTTCACTTTTGAAAGGTCATGACTATCAGGGTAGGTTTTTGATAACTGGAAAGGCAAACATCACATCCATCTCCAAGAAGGAGGACCCAGAGAACTGTAGGGCAGATAACCTGCCTTCAATTCATGGGAAGATTATGGAGTAAGTCCTCACAGCAGCCATATTCAAGCACATGAAGGACAAAAAGGAACAGACAGACTGGATTCATGAAAGATAAAATGTGCCAGACCAACCTGACTACCTTCTGCAGTGAAATGACTGGCTTTGTGGACAGGGGGAGAGTAATGGGTGTCAATCACCTTGACTTTAGCAAGGTCTTTGACAGTCTGCTGTAATATTTTGTAGCCAAATTGTAGAGATGTGGACTGAAGAAGTAAGAAGGATGAAAATTTCCCCAGACTGGCATGTTCAAAGGGTTGTGATCAGCAGCATGAAGTCCTACTGGTGGTCAGCTACTAGTGACGTATGTCGCTCAGGTATTGCAATTAGGGCCAATACCATGTAACAACTTTATTAATAATCACAATTATCTGAGGGAGTACACTCTCATCTAGCTTATGGATAATACCAAATTGGGGGAGAAACCAATATGCTGGAAGGCAGAGCCACTATCCAGTGGGACTTCAGCAGTCTGAAGAAATGCACTGACAGGAACCATACGAAGTTCAACAATGGCAAGTGCAAAATCCTGCACCTGGGATGGAATAATCCCATGCACCAGTAGAGGCTGGGAAGCGGCTTTGAAGAAAAGGACCAAATGTCCTTGTAGACAACAAGCTGAACAGGAGCAAGTAGCATGCCCTGGCTGTAAAGAACGTCAACCACACCCTGGACCTAATTAGCAAGAATGTTGCCAGCAGGTCACAGGGAAGTCATTCTGTGCAACCACAGCTGGAGTACCCTGTCTAGTTTTGGGCTACTCAGTTGTCCTAGTTTAACCCAGCAGCCAGCAACTAAGCACTAGACAGCTGCTCGCTCACCCCTCCCCTTAACCCACAGCAGGATGGGGAAGAGAAATGGACAAAAGGGGAAACTCGTAGATTGAGGTAAAGACAGTTTAATAGGACAGCAAAGGAAATACTACTACTACCAACAATAAGAATGAATATGCAAAAAAGCTATTTACAACACAATCTTTCTCGCCACCTGACATCTGATTTGCAGCCCAAAAAGAAGTTTGAACTCCCAGCCAAAAGAGGAGTCAAAACTCCCGGAACTGAGAGAGCAAAATAGCTTCCCACTCACCCCTCTGCCAACCCCCATTCATAAACTGAGGGTGACGATTACCATACGGAATGTTTCCATTGGCCAGCTGGGCTATCTGTCTGGCTGTGCTCCCGCCCAGCTCCTGCAGACCTGCTCGTTAGCTGAATATGAGAAACTGGAAAAAGTGCTTGATTTCATAGCAACAACTGAAAAGATCAGTGTTATCAACATTCTTCTTGTACTAAATCCAAAACACAGCAGATACTGAGAGGAAAATTAACTCTATCCCAGCTGAAACCAGGACATCAGTACAAGATATTGACATACTGGAGGAAGTCCAGAGCCTCTAAAAAATATAGGGGGCTGAAGCACATGACATATGAGGACAGGCTGAAAGAACTGGGCTTGTTAAGCCTGAAGAAGAAGTGACTAAGCTAGACCTTACTGCTGTCTTAGGGTATTTAAGGGGAGGGTATAGAGAAATTGATGCCAGCCTCTTGTCGGAGATACATAGTACAAGGACGAAAGGCAGCAGACAAGTCACAAAGGAGGAAATTCCAATCAGACATAAGGAAAATAATACGGAAAAGCACTGGAACAGGTTGTCCAGAAATGCTGTGTAGCCTCCATTCACGTTGCTACTATTTTTGCTTTAAATCAAAGATCTGTTCAGAGTCACTACGGAAAAGGCAAATTTGGGATCATTTTTTTCTATTACTGTAGCAGTTTAAGTACAAAATTCTCATTCACAGAACAAAGATCATATTCCTCAGTACTGCAGAAACCTGAGAATCAATGAAACTACAAACTTAACATGGTTATAATTTTCTCTTAGCATAGCAAGATGAATTTGCCATGTGAAATGGAAAGTCCATAAGCCAAGCCATCTTCTTCACTTACACTGAGTGAAAACGGAGTCTCCATTGATGGAGTTAATGCAGATAACCAAATACCAAAGGAAATAAAACATCAGAAAAGCTTTACTTCATGTCATTGCTTAACATTTTTAGTGACGAATAAAATGAGCCCCACTTCCCTTTTAGGCCTGTTTTGGGTTTGTGGGTTTTTTGGGTTTTTGTTTTGGTTTTTTTTTTTATATATATAAACACACATACATGTATTATCTAAAGCCCAGACAAAGCAGCTTGGTTGTTATAATTTTTGCAAACAGCAATATCCAAGATAGAACGTTAAAAATAGTACCCTACGCCTTTTCTTCCCTCTACATTCTAAGTCGCATTTCAAAGACCAGTCTATATTAACATACAGGTACTTATAGGATAAAATGTAACTGCTACTTATCAGTTGGAAGCAATGATACTAAGACATTTTAAAATGTTAGACTGTATCATCTCCCTTGTAACTGCACAGGCAGCTTCTGTATCTTGTGGCAACTGTTGCCAAGTGGTAGGGAAAAGAGAGATGCTTTCTAGCAGGCTATGTGCTTTCCTAAGTGCTTCCTCAGTCATTACAACACTTCTCTTGCTGGTCAACCAGCCTCTCATACAGTTCTTAAGTCTGTGTCCCTTTCTTCCTCAAGCAGGCAGAGAAAATGCCAGTTGTGCTGTATGCCTCAGAAGCCATGCGGAGACAAAGAGACAGAAAACGTACATGATGCAGTATCTGGTTCCTAACTGCTCAGTGCTGCGTGAGGAGGCACTCTCCATACGTTCTGTTCTGTAACAGCAACCACTTCCAACTAGGTTACGTGCCAAGCAGCGATTAAAGTGACCTAAAAAGTGGTCGTGGCAGAAGGGCAGTTTCCAGTAATGACGGCACTCTGTTTACCCATCCTTATTCTCAGCATTTCATTCCATCAAAACCTCAGAACACTCCTCTTACTCCGAGTTATAAAATCTACCTGAATTTTTATGCCGCAAGATCTACACAACTCTGTTCTGTCCACTTCATTTTTATTCCTAGCAGGTGTCTCCTTCTGGCTGCAAGCCTCCTTCAGTTTTACCCCCATGCTAATCCTGCCTTCCATTCCACCACGGCAAGCCTCGTCCCACCTCAGCCCTGCCTCCTGTACTCCATCTCATAGTTCCTGGCTCTTCTGTCCCCTCATCTCATCAGCTGTGACTCCTTGTCCATTCTGCTTCCCCAGTCTGCACGCTCATGTATTATATCAACAATAACACAATACTATCACTAGTTCTCTTCCAATCCTTATCTCTTCTTTCTAATCCAGTCTACCATGTCGTCTCACACATTTTCTGCCCCCCCCGCCTTTTCTTTTGGTGAACAGATGAAACCACACATGCCGGCTCTTGCGACAGAAAGGGGAAAAAAAATCATATTGATTAGAATGAGGACTAAAGGAGTTGTTTAAGATGTTAAACTCCTGTTTAACAGTGCATCCTCAGCAAGTTTGCAAATGACAAAGCTAGGAGATGTGGATGATACACCACAGGCATGCTGCCATCCAGAACAACCTCTGCAGGCTGGAGAAATGGGCCAACAGGAACCTCATGAAGTTCAACGAGGGAAATGCAAAGTCCTGCACCTGGGAGGAGCAACCCCATTCACTGGGAGCCACAAGCTGCAAAGCAGCTTGGCAGAAAAGGACCTGGGGATGCTGGTGGACATCATGTTGAACATGAGCCAGCAATGTGCCCTTGCTGCAAAGAAGGTGAACAGTTTCCTGGGCTGCATTAGGCACAGTATTGCAAACAGGTCAAGGCAGGTGATCCTTCCCCTCTGCTGGTGAGGCCACACCGGGAATACTGGGTCTGGTTCCGGACTCGTCAGTACAAGAGAGATATGGACATACTGGAGAGAGTCCAGTGAAGGGCCACAATGATGATTAAGGGTCTGAAGCATCTCTCGCATGAGGAAAGGCTAAGAGAGCTGGGACTGTTCAGCCTAGAGTAGAGAAAGCTTATGAGGGACTTATCTTTAGATATAAATACCTGAAGGGAGGGTGCATAGAAGGCAGAGCCAGGCTCTTTTCAATAGTGTCTAGTGACAGCACAAGAGACAACGGGCACAAACTGAAACACAGGAATTTCCCAATGAACATCACAAAAGACATTTTGTCCCCCCTGATGTTATTGTTTTTTGTTTTTTCACTGTGAGGGTGACAAAGCATGGGCACAGGCTGCCCAAGGAGGTTGCAGTATCTCCCTCATTGGAGCTTTGGAGGTTCGGGACAACCTGCTCCAGATGACACTGCTTGAGGGTGTTGGACAACACGACATCCAGAGATCCCTTCCAACCTCAACCATTCTGTGATTCAGAGAGCACCATGAAATACATTGTATCATCTGATCTGTTAATAACTGAACAGCCTCAGAATCCACATAAAACAGTTTCAGAAATATCTTTGCTTAAAGTTGAGGAGCAAGTCAAGAGCAAACAACACAAGCACCTAACAAAAATGTTCTGAACCTGTTTTAGTTTTACATGGTCTTGTTAGGTTTATGAGTGCTTAAAAGACACAGCAATTTCACTGTAGATCACAAAGCAAGTTCAGCTAAAAATTATATTTGTAAGATTAATTCAGGATGATAACAAAATCATGGCAAACCAGCAGGAAAAAAAAAGAGGAAGAAAGAAACTTTGGCCTGTTACTGCTGATTGGAAGTTTTTCTTTGAAAAATCCATGCATTTCATGTTTCTGCCAAGCAAGATAATATGCCTTTAAGTTTAATCTGACAGAAGACACAGCACAGCATCACTGGAAAATGACAAAATCAGATTGTAGGAGAAGGACTGTCAAACACCTTCACAGCTCTCAGAATTCACTGGGGAAACAAATTCACACAAGTGTAATAAATCCAGACTCAGATACCCACTGGAGGTTTGTGGTGTTAATACCTTTAGTTTCCACTTCAAAATCTCATTATAAGTGCTTACACCTTCTTTTGGTTGCCTGCTGGAAGGTGCCTTTGCCCAAATATATCCCTCCTAAAAACCAGGGAAAGACTGCATTCATTGTCTTCAAGGGCAACACTTCAAATGTTATCAAGTTTTACTTTTTTGTAGAGTTAAGACAAATCGGAGCTTCTTTTTCTATACAGTCCTTTCTTCCCACACCCAGAAACCCTAGAGCAACACAAAAAATAACCAAAATGGAGAAAGAAAATCAAAATGAAGCATTCTGAAGTTTCAGGAAGAAGCAAGTAATTGCATTAAAGCATAGAGGTAATTGTGGATCCTTACTGCAACATGCTGCATAATGAAAGAAAAGAGTCAATTTTCAATTTGAAAGGAAGTTTACTTTAAAACAAATATCTCCTTGATATTTGCTAGACAAATAAAGCCAGTAAAAATAAAAATGATCTCCCAAAGCATTCTACCAAAATGTAAAGATCATGCTATTGTAATTTAGGTGATGTCACATTAAAAGCCATGTACAATAGCTTTTAAGCCTAACTTTAACTGTAGAAGACACATTTGTGAGAACCTTCATAAGCTTTTACCACCTGCAGGAGCAGGTACGAAATAGCCATTAGCATCACAAGAATTTCGTTATAGCAGTCCTCATGAGCAGCTATCAAAGATACAAAAGGATCAGGAAATGTTCAAGGAAGAAACCCCACTTCATGGGCTCGATTATTTTAAGTATCCTTCCTTATATCATCATTTATCTTTTGTAGCTCTTTAGAATTCAGTATTGTTACAACACTCTAACTTCAGTCACTTACACTATGTCTAAAGCTATGGAATGCTTTATCAGTTTTTAATAAACACCAACAGTCTCATTAAAACAAACAAACAAACCCCTACAAACACCGAGAAGATACTCCTGTCAGCTGAGAAGAATGCAAATTTTCTTCATAAAGTGACACTGTAACAGCTATAGGTATAACAGTTATTCAGAGTTTCTCCTTACTTCATCAATTAACTCAAAAAACCCAAACAAATGAACAAACAAACAGCTTTGAATGTACAGAAGTCATTTTCATAAAAAGATATGTTAGCACCACAGGCACACGTCCCTGTGCACCCCATCCCCGTCCCCTGACCAGGCCCAGCCCAAGTACTCCTCCAGCCTTGCTACCAGCATCTGCATAGCAGCAGTAGTAGCACATCTTTATGATTACTCTATTTTCTTAACACGCCAAGAGTTCCTATGCCAGGTGAGGTATAAAACTGAGGTCCTGACTTAATGTAATTATTTAATGGAAATTTAGGAATAATAAGCATTAATTGAATGAGGCCATACTCTCTGTAACTATTTGGAAAATAGCTCTTTTAGATCTACAGGTGTTTGCTTCTGTCAAATTAAATGGTAATTACCAGAAAGATGTGGTTGGAAAGGTATTAGGTAAGATATAATTACTGTTATATTTGATTAACGTATGGGAAGTAGCAGGAATGCCCTGTCTTCCTCTGTATTTTGGAGGTTGATCTAGCCAATCAACTGTGTAAAGAATGAAGCTGATGGATCAAAACAGTTTATGGCAGTTTATCAGGATAGCAATAAGGTAATGGCTATCAGCTATAATTTATTGATTATAAACAATTCTGTTGTGGTAACTGAATTACTGAAGAACTCAAATACTGGCCCAAAAGGACTGCCTTCTGCTAATAAAATCCAGTGTCGATTTCTTTAACTTGTAATTAAAGTAGTATGGGGATGAAAGTAAAGGAACATGTGAAGCTAAACCTTATGAGAAATATTACTGAAAGAATTAGTGATTTCTGCCACATTAAATACACAGAGAAGGCGAAAAAAGTTTTGACAATATTTTTTCTTTGTCATAGGAGGAAAATCAACAATGGATGTTTAGAACATTATGAGGATTAGGGAGAGACTGAAGGATATAATCTAGAATTCTATTAAGAGATCTGACATAATCATACTCATAATTGTACAATTATAGAAGTCAGGCAAAGTTTATAGATAAAGGTAACACCTTTTATTGTATCAGCTAGTATAACTGGGAAAAAATATCCCAGGCACAAAAATCTTTTTTAGGTTTATCATTTTCTCATTTCTGCTCTACTGAAAGATATGACACTGAAATTATGCAGTCACTTAAAACATTGAAAATCTAACACTGATAAAAATCAGAATTTATTTTATTAAATCTACACAAGAAAGATTTTTGTTTTTTTCTCTATAACACCATAATTCAATGTAATTATATGGGTATAGTCTCTCCTCTCCCTTCCTCCTCCTGAAATAGTCTTTCCCTGCATTTAAATTTTTTTTTTCAGTTCAGATTATGCCCTCTGAAAAGTGATCAAAGCTAAATCAAAAAGAAAACTTCACTCCAGAAAAATAATATCTACATAGGAACTTAGAAAGAAAAAACTGTAGTTCAATTAACGATAGTAGGGAACTTTCCTATAGTTGTCCTCCAGCTAGGCCATTGGCAGAAGCTGGGCCTATAGAAAAGGTAAAGCTCAGTATCTTGCAAATAAAAGTACAGCAAAAGAAAGAGTGTAGAGTCACTTACTACCAGAATCACTTAGCTAAATGTAAGTCGAAGAAAGAAACAGTCTTTTGGCAAAAAAACAGGCTCTTATACGCAGAAAAACCCCAAACTTCAACTGAAAATCATAGTATAGCATAATATCAGAATTTCAAAACCAGCAACGCCAAAGAATGCTGTCCCATTCTTCTGTGAACTAACATTTGCAGAAAATCTCAAAATGGTCTCATAAACTTCACCAGAGAGCAACATTACAGTCACACACATGCATGCTAATAACTTCATGTGCTGGGGTTTATTTGAGGGTGGGGGGAGAGTTGTTCAGAATTGGAATGAAAGTAACCAGATTCAGTTTTAGTGCAGCGAGCTCTTTTTTTAATAACTGCACCAGATGAAACTATATAGTCTGACTCCATACTTGTTAAGGAACCTTTAGCAGGTAATAAATTACTAACAAAAAGACAAAAATTATTTTAACCATTAGGACTAAACTTCAGAATTGGTCCAACAGTGCAACAAACAATTTCAATTTCTGAGCATGAGGAAAGCACTCTAAAGCTCGCTACTGAGAGCCTGTAATAAATGTGGGCTGAAAAGACCATACATTTCAGCAGCACCTGGGAAGGGATGCAGATAGCCTCCAGCACAAACCAGAGGGGCACCCGTTCCCAAGTGGTGCGAGGTACCATGCTGCAGAATTCTGAGCACATCCCCAGAAATATATGGAGCATGGGTAACCAAGTCTTGTGGGATCATCCTGGCTCCACGAGAGCAGCCCACTGTTCCCCAAAAAGCCGGCGTGCTGGAAAGCACCGCACACAGATATTCAGGTGGCCCTGGATGGGGTAAGAGGAGCATATTAATATTGCCTCAGCACCCTTTCTGCTAGCAGGGGCAGCAGTGGTGCCACCAGTCAGAGTGAGAAGGAAATTATGGCAGCCTTGGGGAAGGAATAAAAAGGAAAAGGCAACTACTGTGCAAGAACGACTCCAAAGGGGCTGGAGATGAGGAAGTGAACAAAATGAGATGCTTAACACCACATTTTCTCAAGTGATTCCTGCTGTTTATAAAAAAAAAACCCTGCTGCTCGGCAAAAGGACTGAATGTGAACAGGTAGGAAAGCAGTCGGTCGAGGCTGCGATCTCAGCAGCAGTATGAACTCTTGTTTCTCAGTCCGTTCCTTTCCCCAGCCTGACTGGGTCACGCTGTGGCCACACACACACCTGTGCCAGTACAGTACCAAGGTGCCAGAACAGCAGGGACTTGGGACAGGGGTTGTGTCTGCCCAGCAGTGCCACCAAAAATATTCACATAAAATCATATCCTCAGTGTCAATAATTTGCTGTAGGAGGCATGGCTTAGTCTTTATAAGCGCCATGGATTCTTGAATGTGAAGCAAAGGCTTAATATGTCTGAATAATCCTTGTGAAAAGGTTTGGCCTAACCACCCTAATGTTTATTATTAATGGAGACCTAAAGAACCTCATGCTGTGTGGATTTTGCCTTAAATCAGTCTGGATATTACCTACACAAAATGCCTTTCATAGCATGTCAAAAGCATAGGCGTGGATTTTTTTAAGAGAGTAGTATCCAGGTGGGTGGAAAACAAAAATGTGACATTCTAATTATATACTTCATGAAATTATGACATTCTGAAAGCTAGAAAATTACTTTGTTTCATAAACAAATTACAGCAAAATCGTTCTAACTCGATTTGATGGTTATTATGGACTACCAGATTACTGACTGTAAGCAAATAACTGCAGTTTAAAGAATCAACCTTTTTAAGCAGTGACATTTTGCTAAAACATACTTCACTTTTTAGATGCAATGAGAATTCACAGTGCTCCTCTTCCTAACAAGATATTGTTTCACTGGAAAGTTTTTAGTCTACTATCAAGTGATCCCATAAACCAGGGCAGAACTAATGGCTTTATTAAGTACCTTTGCTTCAGGCTAAACGGAAGGAGCAATTACATCCCACTTCTATAGCAAAGCAGCTGGAATCAGCAGAAGCTACCTCAAAGTGCAATAGAAAATATAAAAAGGCCTGATCAGAAGCTTGACAGGTTCGCTGACTCCAAACACAGAGCTAGGGAACTGTCTGTCCAACTACGTTAGAAAGGGATGCAGTAACCCAGGAGGGAGGTAGTTCTAAAGAAGCATCCACAAACAGGGCACCGAAAACAAACAGGCAAAGTTTTTGACAGGCCTGCTTCAAGATCTCTAACCTCCATGGTTCTTCCATGGAGCTCAAGCAAACAGGACACTCTACAACCTTTGTATGTCAAAAAATGGTCACAGAAGGCACACTTGAGCCCCTCAGTCTATCTCTAACATAACAGATATGTAAGGCTTCAAGTGTTGGTTACCACTCATCCTGACAAAAGGGGCAACAGAAACAAGGTAAGTTCTAAAAGTTGAAAGGCACCTTATTTCTCCTTCAGACATTTTTTTCAGTCGGAACAGTGCTGCAACACATCTTCTAAATTCAGTACACTGCTTTCTTCTACCCGATAACGGTTACAAAGAACTATTTTCAGTTATGAATAGCCTTTGAAATACACATTCTATAACACATTCTTCCTTAGGGGACTTTGCCATACGCCCTCCCCACCACCATCACAAAAAAAAAAAAAAAAAAAAGGCAACTCACCTTTTTTTGTAGGTATTATTGTTGGAGGGAGCAAAGACATCCGGAAAGGGAAACTCCAGGAGTGGGACTCCAAGAGTTTGACACTTCTTTGCCTTGGTGACAAGTTGGGACTTTCTGTAAGCAGGAGAATTGCCAAAGAACTGGAGATGAGATGGTAATGAGCAACTCCAGCACATGAGGAGGAATGTGGTTAGGTGTGCCTGGAAACTGGGAACTGAGGGCTGTCTAAGCAGCAAAAAGAAATGATTGTGCATCTGTTCATCATTTGAGCAACATGACTTCTCTTTCCTACTTACTACTTTTTCTTTTTTTGCCATTCTACTCTGGTCATTTCCAGACCAAGGACAGCAGTTTCCCTTGTCCACCATGACCCCATATATCTTCCTTGCTGTTACAGGATCCGTAAGTCAGCCAGAGCTTTGCAATGGAACAGCTTAGAGCCTTTTTCTTACCATGACTGTAACTAAAACCCTTAAACTCTTCTGAACTCTAAAGCTGTGTTTCGTTATAGCCCCATCTGAAACAAGATGGCTTTAGAAAAAGAGGAAGTGAGACGGATTGTAATAAAAGGGTACGTATAGAGGCTTCCTCTCCCACTATATGCTTGCAGAGCAAGCTGTAGGTCCTTATTCTAAGTAACACAATTTTTGTGGCCTTCTGGGCTACAACAACACCTACATATTCTCTCCTGAGTCCCAAACATCAGTCTCTCCTTCTGTCCTTTCTGAGAGCATGCCCCTTCCTATCCCCACTCAAAAGACTCACTGTCCCTACGTCTAATACTACGAATTCCCATCTTGCAGACTTCTCAGTTCTTTCCTATCCCCAATTCACACTATGGAGGCTTTTTCATCTAGGCTTGCCCATTTGCTCTCAGAGCAGACACTACTGCTCGCTCTATCCCTCAGGCTCCATCTGGCCTAGAGTGAAAAGGAGGCAAGAAAATAAAATGGCAGTCTTCATCCTCTATGTCCAGCTACCGCCCTTTGAAAAATGTTGTGTCAGGGATATTGCAAACCAACAAGATAGCATCCACTGCCTTTGCCTTTAGCTCTTCCAGGTTATAATCTCATTCTCTGGAAGGAAATATATCACTCTGCTGTTTGCATATTCTGCAGAGAGGGACCTGGGTGTCCTGGTGGACGACAGGTTGACCATGAGCCAGTAGTGTGCCCTGGCTGCCAAGAAGGCCAATGGGATCCTGGGGTGCATCAAGAGGAGTGTGGCCAGCAGGTTGAGGGAGGTTCTCCTTCCCCTCTACACTGCCCTAGTGAGGCCTCCTCTGGAGTACTCTGTCCAGTTCTGGGC
>Ga0065711_1030407_pt1 | contig 32613 bp, 16 predicted proteins | sample Hoacrofraction12_FD_59098 | JGI IMG/M metagenome (GOLD analysis project Ga0065711, IMG submission 59098) | Hoatzin crop microbial communities from Cojedes, Venezuela - Epithelial fraction 12 v2 (version 2) | ecosystem: Host-associated > Birds > Digestive system > Esophagus > Crop | place...
TCTCTGGAAATATTCAAGACCTGCCTGGACAAGGTCCTGTGCAGCCTGCTGTAGGTGACCCTGCTTCGGCAGGAGGGTTGGACTAGATGACCCACAGACGTCCCTTCCAACCCCTACCATTCTGTGATTTTCCTTTACAGCACTTGTCAAAATTCCAAAAGAAGTATCAGAATACATACAAACAGAAAGCATAACTCCAGGCATAATATAGACTGTAAATTACTGTAATGGGTTTTTCACTCAGGATTCAACCTCTGGATAACAGTCTGACTCTAAGTCATCTCTAATAAGGATAATCGTAATTGTAAGTCAAAGAAGGTAATAATTACAAACTGCTATATTCTTTGTCTAAAGAATGTTAAGTAAGCAGTGTCTCAGAGATATTCTGAGGCCGTTCTTGCATGTCATCTAAAAGCTAGACCTGCATTTTTATACTGGATAATAAACGACAATTTCCCTTTCACTTCTGCTTTCAAAAACTTTACTTTGTAACAAGATTTCACACAGAGGATGACCTCTTCACATATCTCAGTAATTCAGCTGCAACAGTTCAATCTTCTCCTACCACAACATGCAACTCTGGGGAATGAAGAGCCTAACCTCCAACCAGTTTTCAATGGCTCCTTAAAAATCCCAACCCATATGGGAAATAGGCCAGCATGTCACAGTCTGATATCTGGAGGTCGTAGTCTATTCTCTCTGAAACTTGCTGTAGGAATAACGTATCTTTTAACACTGAAGTTTTTCTAGACTGTATCTAACAAGCTGCTTTGTCAAAACTTCCAATTTGTAGTTCCAGACCACAACAGATAAAGAAAGCACACATAACTTCCACACATAAATTGATTACTGTTTACAATAGCCTTCAGTAAGAAGTATTTGTAAGTATGATGCATATGGAGGCTGCAATAAAATAAAAATGGTTTCTGTTATTTTTCAGGTAAATTTGTCATTGAAGATGAAATAGCAAAAATGAGAAATAAAGCTGGTGTTTTCTCACTTTGCAGGCTACTTACAAAAGATTGCCAGGAGGAACATTGAGTCAAACTAAATCAGTTAAGCAGAACATTTCTAGCAAAGCTAAATTAATTTCCTTGTTCCTAGGTGTGAATAGAACAAAAGGACGTATAAATAACTAAACTCAAACAGAATAAGCAAACTGAACAGGAAGAATAACATAACTCACTTCTGATTGAACAGTCTCTTTCTAACAAGACTATGAAGCTCTTCATCAAAGGTTGAAAACAATATTGATCAGAATCAGGTCTCCATTATTCAGCTATCCGAAGATGGAGTTACAGACAAGCTTAATAGAAGTATTTTCTGCTAAGCCACAAAGCACTGTTTGCTACGGGGAAGGCCATGAAGTATCTAATAGACTGGGAAATTACTAATTGGCAGGAAACAAGTAAAGACATCTGAAGAGAAGGAGCATATCCTTTCCTGCTTCTAGGAAGTAGGGAGAAAAGCATTAAATTGAACTTTAAGAAGGAAAAAGTTCAAAAACACTTACCATAAATGTGAAGGTTTTTCTCCATTTACTGCCTGATAGAGATTCTCCAGTAATTTTTCATCCCAGTAGAGGTCGCAAAACTTCTCACAAATTGTACTGGAGAACATACCAAATTTAATTTCCTTTAAGTTTAAAATGAAGTTACCTTGTTTAAAAAAAGAAAAATGTAACAAAAAAAAAAGATAAAAAAGACATTACAACAATATTCTTACACTTCAATGATAAAATTCTACAGAATAAAATGTACATACCCATATCAAAAACTTCAACCCCGTTCTCTAGATAGCCATCAAATGCAAACTCCTCTTGTATAAGATGAACCACCTTCTGTAGTGAAGTGTCACTTGCGCTGTTCTGCTGGGGCAAGACTTCAACATCAAAGAGACAAGAATTGTCTTGATTCACTGAGGTACATGGTGTGTGGTGTTGTTCAGTGAAAAAACTGTCTACACTGGTAGCACACTCAGCTCCTTGGCAGCTGATTTGAATAACTGGGTTACTTTTATCAAACTTGCTTTGTGTACTAGTAGTCTCACAGTGTTGCACTTTGCAAAGGGAGGCATCATTTTCTGATTGCATGCTCATTTTATAACTTGCAATAGTACTTGAAAGTAGTACTGGCAAACTATGATAGCAATCATGAGCAATCCTTGAACGAAGAGGTTTATTTGGTATTTGTTCTGATACAGCTAAATGTACTGGCACAAATGTCAAAACTCTTTTCTCTGAGTCCTGTTTGAGAATTATGTTATTTATATGAAGAAAATTAGGACATGCAGGGCAAGCTACGGAGCTTGAAGGAACTTCAGACAAAATGCTCTCTTCCTGTAGAATATGTGAGGAATCAGATGATGATGGTAACGTAACTATAGAAGTCAATGCATTGCCTGACTTTTGCTCTTCTGAAGACATCTGGGATGAGTGGCCTGGAACTTGTAAATCACATTCCAGTATTTCAGATGCAGTTTCAACAACGGCTGTGTCCTCAGTACCATAGCTTTTAGAGTCTTCTATATATCCTGATCTGTTGTGGTCAACGTGTTTGTCTTTTCTTGTGTCTTCTTTGAATTGCTCAGAAACTGTTGTGTGAACGTCTCTGAAAAGGAACAAAGAATTTTTTTGAGTACAGTTCCAGTAGATTTAAGTATGAAGTTTTAAGTTTAACTTACTCTGCTTTAGGATGTACTAACTTTGTTATATTTGCATTTTGTTGCAGAATAATAGGTTTGAAGTGAGTTGCAGGAGAGGTGAATGCAACAGGTAATGTAGCTTTCTCACAATTTAGAGAAATCTGCCATGGTACTGGTCCTTTAACTGCTACAAGTTTACTTTCACTGGTAATAGGCACAAATCCTAAAAACAAAAACACAGTTAGAAAGATGAACAATATGTAAAATATAAATGCAAGGTAAATATCAATTAGATAGAAAAACTGTGTACCTGACCAATAAAGTATCATGTGTAGAACAGACCTAGCGAATATTAAACCAAAGCAAAGATGCCAAAGAGTCTGGCTGCTTACCCAGACTTGCCTCTGCAGGGTCCATTTTATGGCTTTCATTTTTAAATTCAAAAGAAACATGATCTTGAGAAGAGACTACTTCTTCATCAACAGCCTAATAGTAAAAATTAAAGTCCAAACAATTTATTAGCATTTTCTTTTTTTAAATTCTGCTCAGCACATTACTTCAAAAAACCCACACCCAACCCCACATAAACCTAGAATTTTAGGATTTTAAATTTCTGTAATCTGCAAAGTGGCAACCTAGTCATGCCAAGGTGGAGAATTAAAACAAATGACACTCAAAACTCTAAGGACTGGCAGAACTGTTTGGAAATCTTGATAACTCTCTGTTTCAAATCAGAACTTAAAGGTAATCAAAGTTTTCAACAAAGTCAGTTCCATGGATTGACTGAACACTGCATCAATTATGTATTAATGTCCTCCGTTCTGATAAGGGGGAGGTAAACGAAAGAGAGATTGTGAAATTAAGTCATTGGTTCTCATTTCTGAGCTCTCACCCATGCAGATTGTGGAGTTAGGGCCCAAAAATCTGGGGAGTGACCACTCCAACAGGAAGAACTAGAAAAAAGCAATACTTAAAGACTACTTGAAAATTAAAAAAAAAAAAAGCACAAACTTAACTACAGTTGCAGGGGCCAAAAATCATAGACAATTAAAAAGGTGGCAATCTTACCTTAAAGACAGATTTATTCAACAACGCCAAAATATTTTTGCTGTTTATACCTTGCTCAAGTAAATAATGATCGCACGTCTAAAAAATAAATAAATAAATGATAATTTTCTGTCAGTAATTAAGTTTTCAATGACGTGAGGTATTCTTGGACAAGGACAAAGTCAAGACAGTCAGTTAGAATTAATGTAAGTTTAGGAAGTCTTATGAACCTATTCCAAGCACCTTATTGATAATCTCACTATAAACTAAAAACACACCCCTCTGTGTCCCTAGGGAGGTAACTCTAAAAACAAACTCAAAAGTGACTGGTTATCATTTAATTAGGGACCAGTCTATTATCAAAAATAAATATTTTGATATTCAAATCAGTAAAACAAGACTTTAGACACAATTTCATACAAAATGGGTTAAATCTAGTAACCTTAATCGCAGCAGCTAGAGAAGGTCGGTCTTCAGGGTTTTTTCTTGCCATATCAAGAAGAAGTTTTTTAAATTTTCTTGGCAATGCTAGTTTGTGACTCGGTGGAACACTGTATTTTGCAGCCATCCACAGAACTGCAGCAACACCATAAATGCAGACCTAATGGTACAACGTAAGAGACAGGAAAGATGTACACAAAGAAAACAAGCTTCCACTTCAAAACCAATTCCAGCAAATTATCAAAAAGTTCCCCTCATTTCCCACACACACGAAAAAAAAAAAAAAAGAAATGACTAGAGCTTCCAAAGTACAGATCGCATTTGGCTTTTGAAGACGCTGACGAATATCCCAGCCCATTTCAAAAACTAGCTGTTGTGCAGGCAGGGCCAGTAATAGTAGCTAATTTTCTACTGTTGGAGCAACAGACATAATTTGTCTTATCCTTTGTCTAGGAAAATTATTCAGGAAAAAACGGTTTTTAGAACCATTTTGAAGAATTTATTTCTCATGTAAAAACTTGGATTGCTGCAAGCCTTGCAGTTCTACCATAAAACCTGGCCAGCACAATCTACTTAAAAAAGGTCATGATAATTCAGGAAGTAACTGGCACACAGTAATTACAAGCTAGCCAGTACGAGTCATATTCTACAGAAAGATTACAGTTATCACAATAACGAGGTACTGTATATTTATTTTTGTAATTATTGTGCTACTTGCAGCTAGACCAACTGAAGTTGCCATGATGAGGGACCTTGAAAAGTACTTGATCTCCACAAGCTTTGAAGCATTACAATTTTCAGACAGATCCAGATTTAAGATTAAGTCTACTTAATGCTTAGTTTACGTATGTTAGCATGTAGTACAAATGCAATTTTGATGAAGTCAAAGCACCATGCTTCTTCACATGGGCTCTGAAAGACACTAAAACGGCTCAAGGGACAGAAACTTAAGTGCAGTATCAAATAATGTGGTCCTGTGAAACAATGTTTTCTAGCACTCTTTTGAGCAAAGTGAACAGCAATGAACACAAGGTAACAAGAAAGTTCACCATAAAGAAAACAACCTGTGAACCATTTGAACTGTTGAACAAAAGCTACTAACAGGTACAAAGATATTTGAAATGGGAGAAAGCAGCTCCACCAAAACCAAAAAATTCCTTCCCCTCAGTCTCAGAATTCCAAGAGGTCAATGGGATCACAATTTCAACTTAAGTATTTATTTAGGAAAAACTTGCCATCCAATCCAGCATATCCTTCAAAAAAGCTCCTTTTACTGAGGTAGTACAGTTATTGTGACTGGCATTAGACAGTCTTGATTCCCATACCATAATTCTAACTAAATGTTCATAACAACTAAAAAGTTATAAAAATACCAGGAAAATGCAAAAAAATACAGTTAAGCTTATTCTATATATAATGTTGTTAAAAAAATAAGGAAAAAAGCTTACTTCAGATTTTCTAAAGAAAAATAATAAAGCATAAAGACTTTAGGATTATTAATTTCTACCATATGGTGAAACAGCTGCATTATATTTCAGGTTTAGTGTAAACTTCTGAATCCTCTGAAAAACCTGCACGTTGGATCAAAGCAGTTTAAGAGGGAAGAGCAACTTCAAAGAAGATATATCAACATTTTCTAGTTACAGATAATTTCACAGAAAGTCAAACTGGCTTTAGCAGATTTTTAATGAAGGTGAGGATTTTTTCTATGTCATGACTATTATGTCTTATTTAAAGGACTCACAGGGTACAAGGTACATACTAGCTTGTGCTTATTACTTTTCTTGTCACATAATAGAAAGGTCCGTAAATTCTGTTTTCCCGACTCTTAAGATCCCTGTGGTACAGTTTGCAATTCAGATGCAGATGCAGTGGAGACAAATACCTGCTATTTATTACCATTTTTATCATCTTTGGTCTGAGAGCTCCTTATGGCTTATACATATAGCAAAAAGCTCTAGGAAAAGTGTATTGGTAAGAGACATAATTCATAGCATCCCCATAGTAAAAATATGCTGACAGTGATATTTTTATCCAATCTTCCAAATGAGATTAATGTTTGGGCTTTAGCTAACAGTCGAACTAGTTGACTAGACAGTCAAACGTACTGGTCTTAGTGTGATCTCCAGAATGTGAAAACATGACTTCAAAGTCTGTCTTACTGCTAACAAACTGAAAATAATTAAGCCTTATGGAAAACCATTGAATAATAATTTCGAAAGGAAAAATTATTTTTTAGAAGTAACTACTTTTATGGCAGATCAATATATACAAAACCATAGATAACCAAGAAATATTGGGAGAAATGAGAAATATTATCAGAATCTTAGAAGAGTTTAGCTTTCTTCTTCAAGCAGCAGAGGGATACAACTGTCCTTTGATAAAATGCATAGCAACCTACATAATCTACCACATTACCTTTTCAGTATCCACATACTCTTCTTCAATTTCAGGAGCTAAATAAAATATATCACAAGGTTCTAAATGAGAAAAGAAACCAGAAACAGAAGGTAAGATATTTGCTTTCTTCTTCATTTCCCCCCATAAGAAATAAAAGCAGAGCATGCAATGTATTAGTTTACCTTCATGTTTTGGAGCAGCGAAGAGGATACTTCCATGGCAGTCAATCAGCACGGACTCTAAACATAAGACCACTGCAAAACAAGCCACAAAGAGGCAATGCATAATAAATATCTGTTCTTGTAACTATTTGACACTAACAAAAACAAATTAATTTTTAAAATTATTTGCAATGTCTTTAAATAACAGTAATGCTAGCACAGACACCACCCAATAAAGAGACAGCAGATGCATAATCACCCAAAGCAATTCATGTAGAACAAAGACAAGAAAGTAAAACTAAATGGGATCACAATAAATAAAAGGGCTTAGAATACCAGAAGTTTATTCTCTTCATACCCAGCATCAAAAAGGAAGGAATAAAAAGGAAAGGAACAAAACAAAAAAAGAAATACGACAGCTAGATGTGCTCTAGTCTTCTCACAAGGTACCAATAAAAGATAGTCAATTTATCTTAAGCATTTAATCTCTTCTTTCTTCCGTCCTCCAACCTCTCCAAAATACAGGGTCATTATCTGGAGACAGCCGAGACATACGAGGCCAGACCCAGAACTCCTCTAGGTGGAATGGGACATGGAGCCATTTTACACAAATAGTTATAATCACACACACTCTCTCACTGAAGAAGTGTTACATAGATTGGTATTCGCAAAGGCCCTGAAATTTTCTATAGTCAGGAAAGACATAACTGACTTCTAAAACTATTTTAAATTATCTGAGGTCTTCAGGATCTTAACATTAAGATGATGAGATCATGTTATATAAATTCAATGACGAAAAACTTGTGGTAAGACTGTGTCTATCCGTGATATCTTCAAAGCACCCTGTAATTTAACATGGTTCAATATAATAAGCCATCTGGCTAGCAATGTAGTCCTGCCTTTGTAGACTACCATCAAATATGCTGGTTTTTTATTAAACACAGAGTACTAAAAGTACAGATTCTTACATTAAAATAAATAAGAGGTTAAAATTTTAAATATATTAATTATTAAATAAAATATTTAAGAGGTCTAAGACTAAAACAAACACTAGTTGATTATTAAATAATAAAATGAAGATGTCTAAGAAAAAATAAAGTAAGAAAAACAGGAAATCATCCTTTTGCTTTTGTAGTTACTTGTACAAAACACATCTAAAGCCATTAAATAGTTCACTATGCTTAATGTAAATAAAGGCTTGCCTACTACCTTCAATAATACTTAAGCTGGACCTGAACTATGTGTCTTAAAAGAAAAGGTTCCTGAATGGGAACCTTTACTAGTTATTTCTGCAGAGGCAGCTCCCCTGAGGACTCCTCATGCTCACTTTCTTTGCTTCTCAAAAATTAACATCTGTGACCCTGAATCTGTAACACAGTTCATGCAACCCAGATCTCAGCGAGTTCAGCACATTCTCACCTGGGTTCTCTAAAGCACCTGTGAACAACATGTAACCGTCATCCTCTGACAAGAGGAGAGGAAATATGTAAAGTGTCAGTGGAGGGTAAAACCAACTTTTGTAGCAGGATTGAATTAAAAAATACATGTAGAGGCTAGCTTTGGGGTATGTTTTCTTACTCAGATATTTCCTCCTCAGGACAATGAAAAAAGTGTAACCAAGGAACAATTTGGAGGAAAAGGCTAAGTGTATAAACAATAAATAATTCATCTTGTTCCACACTTCATATATTTAACTATGACTCATAAGCTATCACTCTACTAGTGTTAAGACAAAGGTTATTTTAACAAACTCTTTATATGATACCAGCTTCACCATTCACAAGTTAATATTTAAAGCAAATTCTGAGACAACTTTACTTGTGTGTGGGCACTGAAGTAGTCACACCACTGTAAGTCACTCCACAATGCACAATTACTCTCAGAACAGGCAGGGATTCCTCTGGCAGTAATATTCTCTATCTGAAAACAATATTCAACTTCACTGTAGCTTTATTTGTCAAACATGGAATTTTAAGTAAGGTGCTTTCCATTTAGTGCTTGTATCATTATATTCACTTTCACAGGTTATGTAAAGTTCAGATCGCAATTCAGTCTTTATTATTTTGAATACTTATGCAGTTTAGGTTTATGATTGGACTTGATCTTAAAGGTCTTCTCCAACCTAAATGATTCTATGATTCTGGGTGCATGTAAGTATGTTAACAGAGGCTGGCTAGGCATATGAAATCAGAATCTGAGCCACTATGTGCAGTTATTTGAAGCCTTCACAAACATCAGAAACATGCTATGAAGCTGAAATAATCCCTCTGTTGCAAGGTATATCAAATACTTGGTTTTAAGGGTAACATTGCTTAAAGTGCACAGAAATTTCTGTTTAGGGCCAATTTCCTTTTAAACATTTTTATATCATAAAAGATAAAACAGCTGAAGCTGAAAACCAAAGAGATTCAGTAAGTTTTCTGTACCTTATCATCCAATTGTTTGTATTCAGTTACAGACTTCAAACTCATCCCTGTCCAAACCCATACAGCAGGCTTTTTAAATCAAGAAAAAAAACAGGCAGGGTCGTGTGAACCTCTGCTCTGTTTATCAGAACTGCTACAGATTTATTAGTAGTATAAGCTGAACAAACATTCAGAATGCCTATGGAAATTTAGGATGGTCTTCTCCCACATCACATACAACATATTCCAGCTCTCTCAAAGGACAGTTCCCCGTTCCTCTTTCAGAAGCTGACTTCTGCTAATTCTTCTACAAACTGAAGCATCAGGAACGTGGAAGGAGTAATGTCATGACAAGACCCTGCATGCTTTAAACTGACACTGTCCTGTATTTTCAAAAATGTCAGGAATCATTCGTCACAATGAAATCCAGGCAAGAGAGAAAGTTTTAAGTTTGCATATATAAAAAAATGTATTTCCTCCTGGTTTTAAGACAGAAGTCCCAAGTGCTTTTCTTAAAAGTCACTGTACAGTTTCTCCATACTTAAAATGTCTAACCACAAGATTTCACTGCTTGAAGTCATAAAGTTTTGTTTCATTTGCAAAAGCCATCAAAACTCAGAATAAAGAGAAAAGAAGATATTGTACAATGCTGTATACAGAAGAAAAGTCCAAATTGAGTAAAAATTCTAAGTCACAATTTAAGAGGGTGAAGTCAGAAATATTGCCTATTATTTTTTATGTGCACAAAATGAAAGTTGAAACCTTTTGCATCAATAGAATAAACATTAATACAGTGACCATAAATAACTAAGAATATATTTCAAACTAATTAAGACTCTACCTGGATAATCTATGCAAGTCTGCAGAGTACACAAACACTCATGACATAATGCCCAGAGTTCACAGTCTTTCAGAGGTTTACCATACCAGGACAACAGGAGTTTTAGAGAGATCCACTGAAAAAAAAGAGTGGGGATGCAGAGAATTACTAAAAATTATTAAAACCCAAAAATATTTAATGATGCAATGAAAAAGTAAATCTTAATATACAATGCATGCACCTAAAAACCGTTAAGAAAAGGTATTTATTGCCAGTAGTAAACTAATAATATTTCTCATTGAAAAAGCATTGCACGGTTAACTGTGTAGATGAACAAGAAGTTTCTTAATTGCGTAATAAAAGTGTAATTCAAGTGAGATTTCAGCGATAACAGAAGTGTTTCAGGAAGAGTGAGGTGTTTGGAAGCTCCTCCTTATCATACTAAGGAAAGATACTTTTAGAGTGTAAAGATGACATGTAATTGTAGGGAAACCATCTAGACTTAACAACATGAAAATCCAAATGATCACCACCAACAAAAAAAAATTCTGCATTCAAATTCTGATTTACCCTGACACTTGCATTACAAGTCTTACCTTAAAGAGTTCATCAACATTTCTTGTTCTTCTGTGAAAGACGTTAACAGTATTGACAGAATTAAGGACAGGTTTATTTGAAGTCAAAGCATGTTGTTCTGTTTTTAATCACTGGCTGCTCAATTTGTAGTAACAGCATTTGTTTTTCTGGTTATCAGTTTAGTTTTTGATACCTGGCATAACACCTTAATGTGACAAAAATACTGTTCCATGGCAACTTACTGTTCTTCAATTTGTGTTTTACATTCTGCAATTCTGTTTTCTGGCGAATAGAAGAACTTGATATTGGTAGTACTGCACAGACACCTTCCTGATCAAGCTTGTGCTAACAGAAGAACTTTTCCCTACTATCCCTCTTGACATCAGCTGGACTTTACGATCTCCATTCATCTACCAAAGGAACAGTAAAATATACACTGGAGGCAGAAACATCTGGGTTAGAGCATACCCATCCAACTATTATAAAACGGCACAGCACATTTCCTGTTGCATATGCAGCCCTACGATAGTAAACTATCTTTAAACATCAACTTCAGGCCCTGTTTGGAAAAAGAACTCCTGGAAGCAATTCAGCATTAACTCTAAAAAAAATACCTGAAACAGAAAAAACCTGGAGCACAGGAGAGAGAAACAAAAATTGAAACCTCCAAACTGTTCTGTTGTTTTTACAGACACCTTTATATCCCAGTCAGTGCTGGCAAAATCTAAACAGACTAAGGGTCTCTCTCACAAACGATGGTAGCACATCTTTGCATTTGGCAAATCACTCTCTGCACTGTCATTTACGGCAGCCAATTTTTTGTGACCCCGGCTATGAAACATCTTTCAGTGAGGCACTATTTGGATTTTACGATAAAACATGCAATGAACAGACTACTGCATTAACTTTCATAAAGACAAACAAACAGAAATAGCTTGCCTGCAATCTATGGGGAGGAAAACACAGAAAATTAACATTAATTTCTGTAGCTGAAACTGTGTTCATAATTTAATTTTTACTAGAAGACCTTCACAAGGAAGGTAGTACTTCGGGTTCATACTGTTTAAATATTCCTTGAAGGTGAACCAGATAAGCTATTAATTTTTAACGAGATGTGCCATCAAACACACATCAGCACTCCAAAACTCCAAACAAACTCCACCATCCTGGAGTGCAAAATTCCTTCATTATACCTAGAAAAGTAAACTCTTGAAATGTCTGATAAAAAACCCCATGAGTTACACAGCAGGATGGAAGAGGTCTGATAGTCAAAAGAATGAATTAGTATAGCGAACATTCAAGAGGGCTTCATACTGTTGATTATTATCCCTGATCAGTGCTGTGTTCCCCCGTCAACAGCATCCTGATTTCTCACACGTCTCAAATGTCTTTGTTCACCGACACTTTACAATGAAAGAAGCACCAAATATCCAAATTCACCCTGCACAGCTGACGTGAGTGGAAAGAAATCAAAAAGAGAAATTCCACAGACTGACTAGAACATTAAGAAGGTTTTTAGATTTGGGAATATTTTTGTAATAAGTACACGCTACTGCCACATGTTTGGAAGAGAATCCCTCCTCTTGAAGTTTATGTCCCTAGAGGCTCTAAAAGCTGCAGTGGAAAAAGATGGACCTTCTCTATCGCATATACAAATCACCTCTCGCTTCAGGAGAAGATGAAGGATGGCTAGCAAGAGGAAGAAGAATCTCTCACTAAACTGGAGACTGAAGTTAGTTGTACAACAGAAAGCTGAAAGGTATTTCTCATCACTTCTGGGATATCCAAGCTCTCTAGAGGAAGAAAGAAATGACAGAAAGAGATTTAAACATAGCAGGAAAGTAGGAAAAAGCCCTAGACGCAGCAGCAAAGGTTTATGTTAAGAAAGAAGAAAGCGTCAATGATAGGTAACAAAATAGAGGATGAAAAGATATCAGAAACTGAAATTCTCTTTCAGACGAAAAAAGAATCTAGAAAAGCGAATCTTAGCAGAAGTGATAATCACCGCCATCCACAGAATGGACAAATTAACCTGAGTCAGGGAAAACCAGGATGCAGTCTTTATTTAAATACATTTAAATTTATTTAAATGTATACCCTCATTGTTTCTCTCTGGCAAGCATTCTGAAGAAAGATTAAGTGTCAAATATTAATATTGCTATCTAGTATTCATATAACTAACTGCATTGCTATTGTCACTTACTATAATTCAAGTTTCTCCCCACCCTGACCACATCAAAAGATTGTTTTTATTCCTGAAAAAAATACCTGAGAAGGTCCTTCTTCTAGCATCCTAATTATTCCAGATTCTCACCTTCCTATACCAGAAAGAGACAATTCTGGAAGACTTCATCTGAAGACAGAGGGTTCAGACCTGCTGGGGACTTGTCTTTCTAACACCTCGTAAAAGTTATCGGATATAGTCAAGGTATATGATAAGACATGTTTCAAGACACATTTACATCTGTGGTGAAAACAGTCTGGTTAAAATCATTTCCAAAGGGAAAATAATACACTTCTCAACCTAAGGTTACAAGGCAATTATTATTTCAGCCTCAAAGCTTAAATAAAGATACTTAACGCAATGCACCTCATACCTCACCTTTAAGGTATTTAGCATTAAGTAACCTCAAAGGTATTTAATGCAATGCACATTCAAAATCCACTCAACCTGTTTATGTTTTGGTAAACATTTAAGTGTAAAACTCCCTGATTTAGGCAACTGTCTCTGGTTTGGTTGTTATGTTTTTTAATATACAAGTCTAATTCATGGCTATTATTATTTCCTACAACTTAAAAAAAACCCCACTCAGTCACCAAGAAAAAGAATCTGAAGTGCTAGAAAACGTATGATTTAAATTTTTAGTCAAACTGTCTGTAGCATACACTGTTTCTTAGCTATTTACTCAGACATTTTAACAAAGCAAGGTCAAGACAGCCGTTCAGCATCCATAAGGTCTCAAGTCCACTTCATTTAAAGCATTATTTTAATACTGATATATTTAATGTATTATCAGCAGTGAAATTGCACCAAAGAGCAACCAAAATTATAATTGAGAGTCATCTTCCTGAAATTCCTTCATGTTCTAAAACAGACCTTTTCAAAACAGAAATTATATGACCCAGTTTTTAAAATAAGAAAGTGTTTTTCACAGCACAGAAATTTTGACAGAAAATACGAAAAAGCCACATGACTGATTATTGCCTATAGCTACATACTGGTGACATTTTGTTTTATGCCAAAAAGACTGCATTTTAAACCTCACTTGTTGAAAAAAGTGATGGTTTTCCTTCAGTGCTGCAAAGATCATTTAACAGATCTTTTACTTCATTGTTGGTACCAGCATTGTAAAACCAGACTTTTAGTAAAGCATTCAGATTATATCAATGTACTCTATTTTATGAACACAATGCTGGCATATTTTAAACAGCCAAGGCAAGCAAGATATTCATTATTCTTAAGAAGTACTATTCTGGGAATTGATAACTTTTCCTTCCTTTAAGTGTTACTTCCCCAGTGTTGAAGTGTCATTCTTTAGGTACATGGCTTTTCACTTCTCGCATGCTTGACTGGGTATCAATGACCAGCAGAAAACAAATGTGTATATGCCATGTTCCCATTAACCCTTCCCATGTAAAGGCTGCAGCATTTGAATCACAGAGAAACACTTAAAAGCATTAGAGACACACCTGATTGGAATGAAATTGGTTAGAGAAATAAAAGATCCCCACTCAAACTTGAAGTGAAAAATATTTATTTATGGCATGCAAAACTATAAAAGTTACTAGGAAAACCCTCACAAGATACATTGCGGTAGCCAGACAAAAGCAAGCAAGTATTTTTAGTAATGCTTACTAGCAGTAAAGCACACAACATTAAAAAGCAGTGTTGGGGTATTAGAAAAATATTGTCCACTGGAGAAGCATTGACAGGGAAGAAAAATTGTCTGTTCTCCAGAGTAGACAAGGTTGATCTTCAACCGGATGGGACTGGTATTGCACTCTCTCTAAAGAACAAGAAATATTTAAAGAGATGCTAGAGATACTCTTTATAAAAGGTCGATTTGCTGCAATCATGCTTATCTGTTATAGAAAACCAGTGAAAGAGCAGTGCTGTAAGTCTTCTGAGGTGTTTTCCATTTAGCCCAGAAGATAGAAATCACATTAGTCTGGGCTTCACACTTTGTGCCTTTGCAGTAAATGAACAAACTAAGACTCAAGTTTTAACTTCTTAAAAAAAAAAAAAAATCAAACGTTTTCAGGTATTTGGTAAAATTCTGGCACAGAGAAATGAAAGGGAACTTCAAAGTGTACAGAGACATCAGTTGTAACTTTTTCACATAAGCAACAGCATAGTATGGCTTTATTTTTGCAGTTGTCAGGAGGTAAGACAGAGGCAGAAATTGCTCTGTTTCAGAAGCCCGAAGAATAAAATCTGTTTTCCAGAAGACGAAAAAAGCCAAAAACTCTAAAAAAACCCAAACCAAAACCAAAACCTTTCTTTAAGATGACTTGTAGTAATCGAGTCTGCCATAGAGTTCAATGACAACTGAAAATGAATGACCCTCTTTCAGAATACAAACAAACAAGGATTACCAGGCTGGAAGCAAAGTATCTGAGGGAACAGACAGCTATTTCAGAAACCTGGGTGTTGCTCACAGACGTGGATATACTTACATGCTTTTTTCTCCCTACAGCAGTTAAATAATCAAAGAGGTTTGGGTTTTTTAATTTAAGAGGTTTGGTCTTTTTTTGAAGACCAATTTAGGACTTCAACAAGCTCTGAAGAGCACAATATTTTTATGTGGCAGAACCTAAACATTTGCTGGAATTGATTATTAAAAAAAATGGAGACCATGAGTCTATCAAACCTTTCTTCTACTGAAAACACAGCTACAAAACTCTAGCTTCATAGACAACTGCCACCCTGCTATTTTCATTTCAGATCATATGTTATTATGACATTGCTTATTAGGGTAACTGGAATAATATTTATCTTTTCTAATTCACTGTGATTGCCCTGTGAATTCAGTGGGAGCAGGATAATCTCACGTACTAAGAGCCCACTTATTTGGAAGAATGAAATTCTGTTCAGGCTGAAAGAACACTTTACTTAAATTGATGATGAAATATTTGAAGAAGATGAGCATTCCAGAAGAATGGCAGAATAACCTGAAAACATATTTTGGTTTACTTTTCTGTGTTCCAATCTCAAGTGCTGTTGCAGGAAAAGCAAGCAGGAGTGTTGTTAGAGCTTATAAATTCTGCAAGAATTTTGGGAAACTATAATTCTGAGGAATATTATTTTCTTGAAAGTATCTTCATCCACCCAGACTTAAACTGTTGTCCTGATGATCTAGTAAGGACAGAATATAGGTCTTGTTTCAACAGAATTTTTCCCCTCCTTAAAGCAGAACCACTACCAATACACTCAATTTATGTTCCTAAGTGATGGCAGCTTATTCACCACACCTCTCTAGCTAACATGGAAGCTTAAGTAAGCCCACTTAAGTCACTTGCCTTGATGTGTAAGTGTGGTACCTTTATTTCTTGGAATGGAAAAAACCAAACCAACTAACCAACCAAACCAAAAACCTCAACAAACCAGCTATAGTGGTTTTATAGTGGTCTGATAGCCTTATGTCAGCCATTGTCTCCATGACTAACAACATGTGAATTAATGTCTAGTTTTATACAGTTTAACATAAAAAAATACAAAATTTCCGTTCGGAAGAGATTTGCACAGAAGATAAAAGACAGTTGTTTCTGTTGCTTGAATCCTCAGACATATCTGTATTTCTGTATCCTAACAAGCTTTCTCACAAGAAGTCAGTGACTGAAATTGCTGTGAGCCTTGTTAGAAATACAAGCACATTTACCAAATGAAGCAGGTTCATGTAAACCCAAAGTAACAAGTGACATTGCAAAAGCAGACGACTTTGGAATGATTACAAATCTGATTATTACTTTGCACTCTCTTCTGAATATATAAGGTTGCACAGTCCAGAGTAGGAAGGGAAAAAAATAACAAAAAACTACGTGTCTACAACAAATGGATCTCTTCCCAGAGCCTGAAGAATAAATCTGCAAGACTTAAAAACTAAATGAAGAACTCAATATGCATACATGAGTAACTCCCTCAGAGAGCAAAACCATGCCATGTGGTTCTTATCCATATTTACTAACCTCCTGCACTATGAATTTAATAAGTGCATGTTATTGAGGGGAGAAAAGACAGGGAAGGGAAAAAAGTACTTAGAACAGAATCTTCAAAGTTGCATTAGCTTTTTTTAGCTATGAAGAACCAGAAGATCTTTACGCACTTCATAGTCCTAAATTACTACTCCAGTGGAGGTGTTTGGGCAAGGTGAAAAGATGGATGGATGCAGACTAAAAATAACTCTAAATACCAAGTGCATGGGATGGCTGGAAGACCAGGTATTAGGCAAGGAGAACAAGGCTGAGTTGTCAGTGGACAGGTAAGGAAAAAAACCCCAACATCTTCACCTAAGCATAATTTCTGGAAATGAAATGCATGAAGTTTGTGCTGCTCGTTTTGATCAAGTCACAACAAGGCTGGAGAAGCATCAGCCATCCTGCATTTTTAGCCAGCAGCTCTCCTATCACACAGGTTGTTTACATCTCTTTGAATGTGGCACAAGAGAAAACCATCTAGTCAGAGACCAAACTTGTCCACCCTGAAAATATGTTATATGACAGAGAAGAGACCATACTACACTATCAACAAATTCTAGCAGACTAATATCAGCTCCCCCTCTTCTTATTTGGCTATTTATAAAGATGAAATGCTTGAGACAACACATCCATCATATTGTGCACATATTTGAATTCTATCATGAAATATACATAACAAACACAGAGGCGGTAATTTAAGAAGACAGAACAGATACAGCATATGTACAATTTTCAAAAACCTAAATGCACATGTAGATTAAAAAAGTGGACCTGAAGCAGATGGGATATTGCCATTGATTTAAGTGAGGTCAGGCGTACAGTCAGGAACTCTGCAATTTTCTTAAGTACCTGGGAGGCCCACCGCAAGGTAGTGAACTTTATGCATTGACAGTAACATAACAGTTAAAAATCTACATAAGCTTTGGCAATGTTCTCTTACAGATGTAATGAACTATTAAGTATGCTGCTCTAACACAGTAGCAAGAATACTCCATTTGCAAAAACAGACCTAACAAAAAAGACACCTTAAAATCAAAGTTGATTTTGCAAGCATGAATTTCACTGTAGAACTTCACTTTTAAAGAGGGAAAAAGGATCACCATGTTTCCAATATTAACTCTTAAAGTGTGCAGACTAGCAAAATTCAGTTTTCCAGGATGCTAAAGGGAGCAAGAGAAGAAGCAATCACACAGTATTTAAGTCATTTCATCTCCACATAAGTGACTACAACAACTATATAATGAAGACTTTATTTTTACTACCTGCTCATTACTTTTGATTTCTGACCCTCTGCCTCCACAAAGATTATCTTCATTATTGTTTGCACTCATTGCACCGTTGCTTAATTCTGGAGACCTAATTAGGTTTGATCCATATCTGTTCCCACTGGGTTTTGTCATTAACATTGAAGCCATCTTGTTGAAATGTGGTAAAGAATTTTCATTTGGCCCTTGAAAAGTTTCAGAAGAGTCTTCCAACGCCATGTAATTGTGTAACATTTTTACTCCAGCAATAGATCGATCTGGGCTTTTTAGCACGCCAGCTGCATTTGGCATTTCAGAGGTAGCATCAGAACAGTCTTCTTTGTGATCAGATGAAGCAAAACCTATCTTTTTACCATTAATAAGTGACATATGTTCTTCTAGATTCATGCCAGACACCTGTGTGCATACACATGGAGCTTCTAAATGAAGATCATTAACCTGCTGATTCTTTGGTTCTATTATAGGTGGACTACTAATAGCAAATGAATTAAGATTTCCCTTTGTAAAAGCAACCTCATTATTATTGTCTAGAGGTAGTGACTCTTGTGTTAGCAAGTGATTTTTCCTAGCTAGTGGTCCACTGTTGGTTACAGAAGTAAAAAAGTTATTTGTATCTGCAGGTTCAACTGGTAGCTTTGGAAAGGTTTTAATTTTTCGTAAAGAACTTTTCTTAAAAATGTCATCTCTCTCCAGGTCAATAACACATGATTTTATATCCAAAGCAGCACTAGCAAAACTGTCAGTATACACTGCATGTTTATCCTCTTCTTTGCTCTTTTTAGCTTGAGTTGCAAGTTGAGAAGGTTGCGTTTTCTCGTTATCCAGATCAATTTGCATTTCCTTTAAACCACTTTCTCTGACAGTCACCACAGTAACTACAGAAGAGTCCTTATGACAGGTAGCTGTCACTTCTTCCACTGCAGACGAATCACCTGCTATGTTGTTTTTCTCATTTGGATATAACTTAGATCCCAAACTTCTCTGACACATTCTTCCCTTCCACATGTTATCACAGACATCTAGATGCAAAAACAGATGCTTATATTAAATGTGTATTTAAACCTTCTAATCTTTCCTAGTAAATCTTTCCACGTAACAGCAGCGGCAGAAAAAGCAGTATCTTTAGTATGTTACACAAACTAATTACTTCTGTAGAAGTCACTTTCAATCATAAAGGACACTCCAAATATATTAATTGTGTTCATTAAAGGTTGTATGTCCCCTGCTGCCCATCTTGAATCCCCAAATAATTAATAATGAGTTTTTGATATCTAGAAAGGAACATATAAAAGGAAAGTACACACACAGAGTATTTTAAAAATCACTAGATATGTCAGGGAATCTAAAATTCTAGACTAAATACATTTTAAGGTTACCTTGAGAAGCACCAAATGATTCAATTGATAGAACCCTTCTTCCAACAGCAGATAGACTTCGACAAATATTACTTGATGAAGTAATCTTCAGTTTTTCTTCACATAATGACAAAATGCTCTAGAGAAAATTAGTGTTAAATACTTATTTAATAATGAATAGATCTATGAATTTTGACTAAAGTGAATCATGTTAACTCACAAAGTACATCTGCATTTATACGATGCTACATTGGAGGTCTGTTTCCACTGTTCATTATACTGTGTGTTTTTATTATGGGGTTGAATAAATTCCTCATTTTTATTATGGGCTACCACAAAATTATTTAATACAGTTCAACTTCTAGCCTACAGTTAGAACACTAAGAACAACTGATAAAAATTAATAATCTTAAATGTTATCCTTTTTTACATTTTCAATACGTTATGAATAAAGTTAGAGTGTGGATTATTTTTTAAACAGCCAGTGATTCATTTGAAATGAGTGACACAGGCAGGATGATTAATGTTTTTACTACCAAAATTACATTAAAAGTAAATCCCAAATCTTTTAAAAACTGCAAAATACAAGTATCTGGAAAGCACTATCCCCAACTAGAGAAAACAATCATTACCAGATCACAAGAAGAAACAGTATTACAGATCTGTAATCTGTAGCCTGAGCACTGATCTTGCACACAATTAGCTACAGACTTTCACACATTTAAAAACCTGTCGCTATGGGCAGGAAAGTAGAAGAGAGCTGCCTTTCCAAATGCATCCCACTGTTTCCTCGGTAACTGCTCCTAGATAAACACTGATGAGACCTCATACAGCTCTGAGGAGCTGCTCTTAATTCTCCATTAACCTGCTCAACTGCTGTTCTGCTGTTGTGAGTGGAAGGAACCAAATGGCACTGCTGGTTCACATATCAGATTGAGGAAGGACAGGGAAAAGCGAGCCAGGTATCCAGCTGTGCTAGAGTCTACTGAAATGCCTAGAAAAGTCTACGGGTTCTCCCTCCATATAGCTCCCCTCACTCTTCCCAGACAAGAAAGTGCCCAGTGGAAAAGAAATGGAAAAGAGAACAGATGGTCACAAAGCTACCTTCATATATTACATTAGAGCAGCCTTGACTATTTTTGGGCTAATGTAAATAGTCAGCAATAGCTTTCAGGGACTACAGACCAACTGGAGATGATAGGGAGAGCTATGCAATCCCTTTCCTGACTATGCTCAAAAGTAAACAAATAGAAATACAGGAGCTGATCAAGCAGGCTGTGTGTCAGGAATGGTCTCTTGCCTGGGCAGTCCTCAATGAGGGAGCCAATATTATTTGCTTTATAAAAATGAATCTATTAATTCTTCTGTTGCAGCATTCTTTCTGCAAAATACTGAGTATAGGTGCTGTATTATTCAGAACATACACTATCAGCTCAGAAAAAAAAGAAGAACAGAAAATTAGATAGCTCTATTGTGAAGTAGAAGAACTGAATCCAAGAAATATCATATTCGGACAACTGTTATCCTCTGGCTTCACTCTGAAAGTCTGCAAAAATAACGCATTACAACTAAACTTTCACACATCAACATTAAACAACCCTGTATTACGTAACCAACATTTAGAATGTAAATTCTTTGAAATCATCTTGAAAAATCACATATAGGTTCAAATTATTTCTAAGAATTAAAGGTAAAAATAATAGGCTAAATTGAACAAAACACAAAAACAATTAAGATAAATAATCAAATACCACTAAGCATTTATACAGTTACAGAAAACTAGTTAGTAGTAATGCTTTGAACATGCCAAGGAACAGAGGTTTCTTGGGGCATGGCTCCCTCCATCCCCTTCTTAAATGCAATCAAAACATCATCCCAAAATCAACAGCCACCATACTAATTTCACAGTATAATATCTGTGGCTCTTAATTCTAATGACTCACTCTCTCTGTAAACTAAATATTAAATGTGAAGAAAGTTAATGAGATCCACAAGTGTATTCATCCAGTCTTAAAAATCTAATCACCGTAAAACATTTACATCTGCTTTTCAAGTTGTATCTCTATTAGAGTAGGAAGAAAGAAGAGTTTCTGCTGAGTCTTGGAAAATCCCAGTTTTCTTGCAAAATCTGAGTATATTACATATAAAGATCATCTCTGTATTAGCTAACGTACACATACACATATTTTTGTCACTTTTTTTAAACAGAAAATTATGTAGGGAAGTTTTACCTCAATATCTGGCCTATTTTGAGGATTCTCTTCTTGCATTTGTTCCAGTAGAGTATGGAGATCTTGCCCAAATTCTGATTCTGTCTCAGGTTCCACTATATATTCTATTGCTGCTTTCAACGTTGCACCCAAAGAATAGATGTGTGCCTGCACGAAGTTTAAGACAAGACATTAAATATGCTACCAATTCTCTCTCTCTTGTCAAAAAAGCTCCGAGATCACAAGGGATACAGCTTACATTGTTGTAATTTTTAACTTATAAGGTAACAGCTTACTGGAAAGGTGGTTTAATTTAAACAAGACAGGAGGAACAAAACAGGCTTTAGTCCTACTTTGGAGGATATGCTTGTTGCTGTGGGATCCACCTAGAACCCTTTTTCTTCCTCGCCAGTAATCAGTATTACAATTGTTCATCAGCTACAGTTAAATATAAAACTCAGCCCCCTGTGTATGTGTAAATAATACCTAAGTTAGGAGCATGTTGGGAGACTGAAGTGGCATTTCTCTTAGCAGGGGGAAAAAATTAGTTTGACAAAAATCTTTACATATAGCACTATTTTACAAGTGCTATCAAGCATAAAGAAAGTGGGCAGAAACAGTACAGTGTAGTATCATTTGTCTCTGAAGGCACTTCTGAAAAAATTGTAAGAAATACTGTTTGCCATCTCTGCTGCTCTTAAAGTCCACAACCCTGAGATGAGCTTCAACAAAAATGGAGGTGAGTCAACAACTTTCTTAAATTTAGTGCTAATGCATTAGATTTGCCATACAACACAGCTACCTCTCAATTTTAGAAGTTTTCTGTATCTTACAAAAGAAGGAAAAACTAAAAAAGAGACCTTTTCAGATCTGCTTTAGTAGTAATGGCAACTTACCCATGATGGCTCGTATTGTATTTTTATGTTCCATTCAGAGAATACAATTTGTAAAATTTATAACTAAGATCATAAGCACAAGTTTGTTTAAACTTTTCAGTGACGATACGGTACATCCAGGAATTCAAGTGTACTGAACACTGTCCTTGCAGGTTTACAAATACATACATAAATAAAAGAATGACCAGATGCTTTATGTTTCTTCACCCTAGAAAGACAACTGACTCTAAGGTCAAAAGGAATTTATGCTCTCTGTTCCCTCCAAATTTTCTCTTTTAAAGGTGTACAATTGCCTCTAAATTGTATGAAGGGGAGGTGACTTGTTCCGCAGGTATGCATATATATTTATTTTTCAGTGAGGCAGGGCAACTCCATGAAGGGGAGTGCAATGCTACCTCATTAGGAAGCTGTGTGCATGTGAGTATGCCACTTGGACAGTCCCACTTCTCCCCGCTCTGCCACACCCCCCTCATCGCCCAAACTAAGAAATCATAAACTAGTGCTGACTGCTGGATCTAAAGCCTTAATTTACCCTTGGGACACATCAAGATTAGCACAAAGGTCAGAAAAACAAACCATATGTAATTGGATCTAAAAAGAAAAGATAAAAAAATTTTTTGCAAAGCAGTAATTTCAGCCTCAGGTTCTTCATTATTTCACAACATCACTATTAAGCAGAAGAGGTAACAGACAACTTTCGTTTTTCTTTCGAGAATCTCAGAGGAATTCAGACAGGAATTGTTACAATTTTTATTTTGATTCAGCAGAAGAATGAATGCTGTCCATCTAATCCGAGAGTAAGAGTTACTCCCTCTCCCCGTTCACCACATTAAGCTACACTAACTCACTTCATGGCAGCAGCCCTACTGAACTACACTGCTGATGGACTGGCATGATTTTTTTTTCATAAGACAAAACAGATTATATTAGCAAAAGGATACAAAACTGTGAAGCCTGAGCAAATAACCCACTAACAAGGTGACAGGAAGACAGTTCGTTCTTCATACTTCCTGAAGTTACCACTACCTTCACCCAAACTTATTTCAGCTGCAGAAAATGAACTCCACTCTTGACTAACAGCACTACTCACAAAGGAAGTACAACTCCTATGAATAAATGTTTAGGGCATGACAGTCTTGCAGTCCACACAAGTTCACCTGCTATAAAACTAACTAGGTATAAATTAACACTTTTCTAAGCCTGCCCAAGACGGAAGGCCAGTAACTGCCTGAAAAAAAAAATAAAAACTAGTCAGATTTATACTTTAGTATATTCCAATCTGTGGAAGAAATTTAATCAAAATTCCTTCCCCAACATCCAAGAAATTATGAAGATAGTTTTAGGCTTTTTTCCCCGCAGACTGTTTCAAAAGCTTTTGAACAGCGAAGAATAAGCGTAGAGCATAGAACTTATTCCTTTACTTTGATATTAAATACTGTTTCAGTGACCTATGTCATTTCGCATTTCTCAGTGGACAGCATAACAGAAAACTGAAAACAAAGTTAAAAAAGACCAAGGATACAAAGATAAACTCTTAAAATACAATACAGCTCTATTTAACCAACTTTTTGTATAAATGTAATATTGTACTGTAGTAATTTAATATACTAGATGTTATTAACTTATTCCATCTATTTGATATGATCTGCAACAACGTGACATCACCTCTGTTCCACAAAATAACTATTAAAAAAATTAATCACTCCTTTAAGAACTGGATGAAAAAAAATCATAATGTACAAGTTATAGATATGCACTATGCAGACCAAGCAATGTCAGAACACCAGATGAAGTAATGCTGCAGTGTGGGGACACCTTTGAATTCAGAAGGTACTTCTGAACAGAATAACCAGTTTCAGCCTCCTTCTACCACTCCTAACACCAGGAATGCGTAGAATTGCTTTATCAGCAAAATTTGCTTTTAGACTAACATATACTATGTATCTGACACCAAGCTTCACTCATGATATTTTAAAGATAATATATTACTTATGTGCTTTTACATCATGTGTCAAAAGTAAGCAACACATTACATTTGTACTTCATCAGGAAACCTTGCACTTCTGTTTATTCAGTATAGTGTTCTATTTATAGAAATGCTAAGGTTAACAAAGACAGCAGCAACAAAAAGGTAATCTACTACTACTTCATCTTTTTTTTGGGGGGAGGGGGGAGGAAGGGGGTAGAAGAGAAAAAGCAAGTAAGACTCAGCTTCCAGAAACAGATAATGTTGTAGCACTTGGCATGGGCCTAACAGCCCATATCAAGAGACACACTATAGCCATGAAGTAAGAATTAAAAACAGTTTACCTCAAATTGTCAACTTACTTGACAAATTTCTTTTTTCCCTGTTTGGCATTTAGCAAACAGAATACTTCTTCAAACCTCAGTAAACTAGAATATGGATGGAAGAGATTCTTGTTCCTGCTGCCGCCTCCTCTTTTTGTTTAGTTCAAGAGTGTTATTTCACATGTGTCTACAGGCATCACTTTCAAGGCAATTTTATCTTTTGGACATTACCTGTACATTTAAGCCTCTCCAGAAGATGTGTGTGACTCCTCAGCATCTGATTTCACTTACAGAAAGCAGTGTCTATTCCAAATACACCATGCATAAGAATAAACAAGAGTTTATCCAGTCTTCTCAGTAAGAAACTTATAAAAAATAAAGTATTTCTTATAATACAGAAAAATAAGAAAGCGTATTTGAATATAATCTCCTTATATACAACTCAAATACCAACTCCAAAAGCAGGACGGAAAGACAAGGAACTTATCTTTGAGGGAACAAAAAAATTGCCTTTCACAAATTTTCTTCATCCACATCCAGACAGATGTGGACATTATAGGACTTAGGAACAGAAAGAGCAGAGCAACGTATTACCTCATCCTACTTTTTCCAGTTAATAATTTCTATTCACAGTGGGGTATAACTCACATCCCCTAGTCTGCCTTTAAAAGCACAAGTTTCTGAAATGCAAGCAGACACTATTTCACTCCCTCCATCTTACTGTCCTGTTTTAAAGAAGTTCACCGCATCTTTTCTTGTACAAGAGAAAGGCCATTCTCATATTGAAGAAAGAAAGAATTCCTCTCCCCCCCACTCTGAAAACTGTTCTGTTGAGCTACTTCCTTTCCTTTGACCTCCAGGAAAGTTAGTTTTGAAGATGGCCATTTCAGTCATCATAGCTTGCAGTCAATTTCTGTGTCAAAACATTCTTTGGGAACTTCAACAGCTTTTCCAACTTGAAACTTTTTTTAACGTAAACTCCCTTTTTATCTTTCCCCTCTCCCAGCTCCCCAAACACCACCACCATCACCCCCAACAGCAAAAGAGGAAAAAAATCCAGCCATTTAATCAATTTCCTGAGATGGCAGTAAACATGGTTAACTAGTCAGGTATTCCAGCATAACCTGGTCTCCTGTCTGAATTGGAGCAATGAGAAAAGCACTTTGTGATCATCCACTAGGTGGGGCGTTCTCCAAGCTTTTGCATCAAATCTGCTTCCTCCACCTAGCACACTGTTTAGGCTTAGGAAGAAAATTTCACTTTCTGAGAAAGGAGAGCAAGATGCTAAATGCAATAAATAAAGCAAATTCGTAAGTCTAAAACATCTAATGGAAGAAGGGACTATTTTCAATGCAAACAATCTCACAATTAAGATTTTTTTAGTATGTTAAAAGGAAAGTAACCAACGAACAGGAAAGGGCAAACAATTTGTCTGTTTGTTCCCCTCCCCCCCCTTTTCTGGAAAAACCCCACCTGTTTTAAATCTAGCTAAGGAGAATAGTTTTGAATTATAGGAACTTTTGCATTACAGGTTAATAATATTAATAGCTGCTAAATAACAAGCATTAAAAGAAAAACCCAAAACTAAAAAAAAACGAAACCACAATTCCTAGAAAGACTTTTAAGTTAAACACAAAATGTAACTTGTTACAAAAAATAAACACGCAGTGCTGGCAAGACTGCACTATACTATCAGCTTTAAAAAGGATGGGGGAACAGAAGGAAGTTGCGTTATGAAACAGGATCTCCAAATTTGGTCTTAAGAGCCCACATCTACTCTCAGCCCAAATTTAGCAAATGTAACAAGAACCACAGGTAAAGTGATAATTGTACACATCATTGGGAATGCCATCATGGAAATAAGGTGCTCTTTAAAAATAAAAATGGCAACACAAAGAGGAGATGTCTGAGATAAGTAACAAGTATGATTTGTGGTCCTGAAAGTCTTCCTTTCAGCAACAGGCTAAGGGACGTCTTTCAGAGAAAAATTTGATGGTCATAACCATACAAGTAGCTTCAAATCAAGATAACTTCAATATTAGAGTGGTTTTCAAGACACAAAGGCACAACAAGACTCAAAAGTGGAAAAAACAAACAGATAAAAATTCAAAATGTGAAGATGCTACATATTTTTAAAACATTCAGGCCAAGTACTGGAAGCACTTACCAAGACAGAGGCCAGCTTCCGCCATCATGTTAAAATTTTGTATCACGAGTGAAATATATTCAAAAAGTCTTCTGTCAGTTCCAATCAAAAGTTACTTGGCTTGCTGTATGCCATTTTATGACCATTTAACACTATAGGATATGAAATCAGAGAACAGTAATGATCCACTCTAGTTATAAAATGTGCAAATCAAAGGATCAGGAGAGGAAGTAAAAGCTCTAAGCCTACACACAGAGTGTGACAGAGACTCTGTTGTATTACTGCTTGGCAGGGCTAAAGAATTAAGCTTCTACAGGAACTCGTACTTGCAGACAAACACTACAGAAAAAAGCTCACAAAAGAGCTTTTGAATAGTGACTGCATAAGCATTTAGCATATTGCAATTACAAATAATGACCATTTACATTTTGTATTGAGATTTCACTGAGTTCAGAAATATGTGTCTTCAGCAGGACTGAAAAAGACAGACTATAGCAGAAATAATACTTCCTGCAAAATATTTCTTGACTAAATGACAAGCTATGGGAATAGTGTAAGACAATTATTGATTTTGACATCTCTATCTGACCCTTATTTTACTTTGCAGTTTTTTCTTTTTTTGAGATTGCTGCACATATATAGATGTTTCCACGCTCCCACAATTCAAAGCATTTAAAGGGTCTGTAAATGAAAGCTTCAGTGTTGTTATAAGACTCAATTTTATAAACATTTTCAAGCTAATGCTTGAGAAAATTACTATTGGGAGAAAACATTTACTATTTACCAATGTCTTTTTTCAATGTACTCGCTCTAAAATGCGCTATTTTCATGCAAAAAGAAAGTCAGACAGTAACCTTCTTCAACAAAATCAAAGGGAAACAGGCCTATTATTTTTAATACTTTCCTTCATTACAAAGGGACTAAATGCCTTTCTGCATAACTGTAATTACTGGAAGGTGCTTTATTAAATATTAGCTTTTTATTCATTTGGCACTTCGGATGTGTAGATAATTAGTCTGCAGAATATGCTAAAAGTGCTAAACCACTGTAGACTATTCACAAAACATATACTCTAGCTTGAATTGGTAGCAAATGCTGGAAAAACATTTTCAACCAAAGCTATACTTGCAGTTTGTCCCTTCTAACTACAGTTGCTACTTAGCTTTGTCTGAAAAAATTCTTCCCCAAAAGATTTCTAGAAAAATGGGCATAAAAATGCAGCCACAGGTCAGATTTTCTCAAACAATCTGCTCACAGCTGAAGTCTGCAGGTATTTCAACTCTCCGATTGCCTTTTAATTTACCTACCAACTAAGTGAAAGCTTTCAAGTGTTAATATGTTCTCAGGCAAGGCTTGACAGACACAATGATCTAAAAAAAAAAAATACTACAACAACATAAGGAGAAATGAGTAAGTAAAATCTAAATGCACTTGGAAAGAGCATGTATCACACACCCTATGACTGAATGTTGTCTAGCCCCTACATTTTACCATATTTTCCTTTCTTGTGACCTCTATTTGTATCATTCAGTTTGAATTTAGGAACTCTACCTCGTACATCATGCTAATCTCACTGATTTCTAGTTGTGGGCTTCTTGTCTGTAATGGTTCACGACAACTGTTTTACCTCCATTAATTTGTCTAAACTTTATCCATGCATAACCTTTTTGCATCTATGTACGTTTTGCAGCAATAATTTCCACAGCTTATTGCATAACAAAGAAGTATTTCCTCTTGAGTCCACCTGTGTTCATCTCATTGTTGCCACCTACTTCTTCATTTTTGAGGGCTGGCAAATACTCACTCCATGCCTGCCGCCACAACATACTTCACAGATTTCTAGCATAACTTCTCCCTCAGGACATTCTCTTCCAGGCTAAAGAATATTCCTCTAAGTAATTGCTTCTTTTATGAATGCTGCTTCACCATCTGGTCCTGGAAATTTATTTTACTGCTAATTTCGTCAACCTGGTCACTAGTCTATTCTGACACTCTTATTTGAGCCAAATTTTTTATAATTCCCCATAAAGAAGAGTTACAATGTAAGAACCTCCTGAAGGTCCTACAAGATGAAAATGAGTTAAAAACATTAAACAGCTTTTCTGCTATGGCTTTCTTTCAAAAACTTTTGTATCTCGTCCATTTGCAATCATTGCAGATGATGGGCAGCTTTTCTGTGTTTTGATAGACTTGGACAAAAATTTGCTAGCTTTTCAGACTTTTGTAAGCTTTTTGAATGCTTTTTGACTTAACCACCTCCTTAGGCTACTGTACACAAACCTCTTTTCAGGTTTTTCTTGAAATCATCTTCGGTGTGAGATAAATACTTGTTTAAAAAAAAAAAAAAATCATACAATAGGTTTACAGCAGTCTCCATGCTACCTGCAAACACTTTAACAGACATATGTTTTGGCTTTCCATATGGCTATATAGAACACAGGTGACTGCTGTCCATAGACTAAATTGCCAGCATCTATAGCAGTAATTAAAAGCAATATTGGCAATCCAGAGCTACATTCACAGAGGGACGAAAAAAAACCAAAACCACCAAACAAAAGAGTCAGACAGCACAAACTTTTCAACTGGACCTCAATACAGTTTCAAGAAGCTGTTACCTTAACTATTGTAGTGAAGACTAAGATATATATCGAGCCACTGGCAGCCACCTTTGTAAAGATTCATTTCACTAAGTCACACGAAGATGCACATACACAGAAGCACAACCAAATTTAAACCATGCTATGCACCTGAAATTACTTGTGTTTGCAAGGTGAGGACGCAAATTAAGAACAGGTTTCTTAGACTTCCATCCCATTTTCAGGCTCCCTGAATCACAAAGATCAGCACCCCAATACAGATGAACAGCACCCCAATGGACTCCTCTCCTGCAGGACTGTAGAAGGATAATTATGACAGGTAAGGAAGAACATCGCAGTAAAACTGCAGGAGACCTCAGAGGTTAGATAGCAAAAGTTACATACATTTGTTTTTAAAGCTTCTTGAACAATGCAATTTTTTTTAAAAGTCCCTTTGAAACTGAGTTTCACATGCCACAACTCTCTCTACGATTTATCAGCCATTAACCTCCTCACTTTTGAGTTACCTGCCACAGGTAATTCATTTATCACTTAATTAAACTAACACAATTTATCCCCTGTAGGCATAGAAACAAGGTATCTGGGAAACAGTTACAGGCATGCTAAGCAGACTAGCTCTGTCCTCTCTCAACTGTATAAATATTACATTTTTTTCATTGTATGGCAAACACAATGTTATTTATAGCTATCAAAGCTATTTGTTTAAAAAAGAGTATATACTTTTTATATTAAACCTAAGAGAAGGTGCTTACTGGTAAAGTCCGTCGCTCTGAGCCTAGTAACGCACTCACACAATCTTGTACTGGGGGATGCTTATTCCACGTTTTGGAGCTAGAAAACTGAAGTGCAGCACTTCCAGCTAAGAACACTATGGGCCAAAAAACCTCAAATAGCATCCCAGTTCCTTCACCATGCCATGAATCAATGACATCAGGACTCTGATAAGTAAAATATTTGTTGCTGTATGGTAACCAGTTCACTCTTCCTTGAAGTAATAATCTGTGTAGACTTTTTCTATTTTTTTCTACAAGTAACATATATAGGAATCTTTGATGAACTGCAAATGTAAAAAGCTGGCCTAACACTTCTGAACTTACCCACTGCACATTCAAATCACTGATTTTCACAGAACAGCTAAAGGTAAATGAAACAGCAAATGAATAGGTAACTCTCACGGTATATATCAAGAATGTAAACAGAGGAGGGTACACAGGAAGGATCTGGGGTTTTTTGAGGGGGGCAATCTTAGAGGCTGGTTTTGGTTTCGTTTTTTTTTGTTTGATTCTTTCATAGGGGAATGATTTCTGCAGAAGTAAACCTTGCTCCATCTTCTCTATTCAGGCATAGAACTCGTTGTATAATGTGATAGACTTGAAGTGTATAGCCCATAAACAAACAAATTTTCAGGTTAAGTGTAACATACATATTTCATTCATGTGCTTCTTCAAAAACTGAGTACATCAGCACTGAGTAAAAAGACAACACCTGCTGCCATTGCAATTCAGAGAAAAGAGGAGAGTTTTGCTTGTTTTTGTTGTTTTGTGGTTTGTTTTTTTTTTAAACTTGGTGAAAGGGCTTAAAGTTCAAGATTCCTGGAGTATGTATACACTAACATGTTTAAAGAAAAACTGCTCCAGTGGTCATCCAAGAAATCCTAAGTCACTTGCAATGCATTTCTCAGGAGACAAGATCCTTAGCTTCAAAAGCATGTTCTCAGTTGCTTTTTGAAGCTTTTTTGAAATGCTGTAACTAAGAATGATGTGCAAGTGAATCCATTTTGTCATAATCCTGAAGGCTCTGTTGACTAAGTAACCTGGTAAGACAATTGTACGTTAGACCATCTGATTCACAGTGAAAACTAAACCACTCTCAAAATTTTATCTGGAGGTTAGGAAGTCATCCATTCTGCCATCTACTTCTAAGTCAATCAGTTCCTGAACCTCTCAGAAACAAGGTGGTACTTATGCATGTTCTCATACACTGGTGAAATGGCTCTATTTTCAGTTCACGCAAATCGTAAAAAAAAAAACCAAAAAGAGTTGTTTGTCATTGTTACAGGGAGCATAAAGTCTTCAGATCCAGTCTAGCAATGATCATTGATCTTTTAGTGACCTGAATATCTATGTAAGACAGAATTAATGAAAGAGAAATCTTTTGATATCAAGTAATGACACAGAATGATTTTGCTGGAGGTCTTAATGTTGCCTTTAAGGATTCAGGCTTGCATTTCAAAAGCATTTTCAAACATTCTAAAGAATAAACGATGGAAATAAGCACAGAGTGCAATAGAGAATTAAGTTCTGCCAGTAAGACCAGTGTGATGATGGGTCCACCAAAGAAATGAGTTTGAATGGGTAGCACCAGAAACTGACAGATAATTCTACCAGGACTAATGCAGACAACTTCATCCATAGCTGAGAAAATATCAGTACTAATCAGCAGAGTTTATGTGGAAGAGGCTGGAGACAAACAACTGATCCAAAACATTTGCGCATCTTTAACATTAGGAAGCCTAGAGTTTTACGACACTGCACAAGCATAACAGGAGAAAACAGTCTGTCCTCTTCCATAGATTTTTGCTCATGGTGGGAACTACCTGCAAATTTATCCAACACAGCTCCTCAGGCTTCTAAAAGAATAAACTTCAACTACCACAAGAACCAACTGTTTTAAGACAGAACACCAAGTTCTCTTTTCATTCCCAGTCTTGCCCTCACAAAACCAAAAATTCTGAAATAAGCCGATTTGAAAAATGCTTTTGTGTATCAGAGAATAATCTTCCTCAATCTTAAGGAAAACATATTTTAGCTTTAATAACGCCTTCTTATAGGAACCTAACAGCCAAGCAAGGAAAAAACCTAAAATACTACTTATTTTCATTGAGCAGGTTACCTGTACAGTCACTCATTTCCCTTCTGAAGATATTTTTCTGCTTAAGAGACAGGCTATTCCTGATAGCTTTTCACAGACTTCTATTTTTTGTGTTTCAGATTTAGAGGCAAAACTGTAAAAATATCGGCAATACATTGAAAAGGCAGCTAGAAAAGACCAGTATGACAACTCTGCAAGCCCAACTTCAGAGTGAGGCAACAAGCTGTAGGTTTTTCAGGTAATCAAATTATAAAGTTTAAGACATCCTATATACTAAAGAAAAAAAAAAAAAAAAA
>Ga0065711_1030408_pt1 | contig 32610 bp, 18 predicted proteins | sample Hoacrofraction12_FD_59098 | JGI IMG/M metagenome (GOLD analysis project Ga0065711, IMG submission 59098) | Hoatzin crop microbial communities from Cojedes, Venezuela - Epithelial fraction 12 v2 (version 2) | ecosystem: Host-associated > Birds > Digestive system > Esophagus > Crop | place...
AAGAAGTTTTACCACAGTCTTGTTCTGAAGCACCACAAAGTGTTGGTCAGAATCAAAACATAAGTCACGACTAACAGCGTCTCAGACTTTCTTTCCATCTGAAGTCTCTCCAGCCCAGAAGACTGCAGTAAGGTAGCACTGGTTTTGACACTATATTCATTTGAGCTGGCATCAGCACGGAACAGAGCAAGTGAAAAGACACTCCTACCTTAAAAAGATCTCTATAGTTTCTAAAGGTATCTGTAAGGATCAGGGGAACATAGGTGAAGATGTTACATGGCCAGTCCTTCCCCTTCAGCCACACATCTCTGCCTCAGGGAGCTTACCAAAGCCACAGTCACTTCTCCATAACATACCAAATTCTGTCTCAAATAGCTGAAGAAAGTATTTATTTGTGGTAACAGATTTTTTTCACTAAGGAAGCAGATAGTTCACACCGGTTTGTTTTGCACCCGTATTGTTTCCTGGGGCTTTTTGGTCCGGTGCCAGGGCATGAAGGGATAGCTCCAGACAGAAGTACAGCTAAAAGAATTTAGATCTGACTAGAGACCAGAAGGAGAGGAAAAAAAAAAATGCCCAAAGGTGAAGGCAGCTGTGGTGATGGTGAGATTGCAAAGGAGGAGAAAAGAGGGGTAAGTTCTGCACTGCCATAGAGAAACTGTTTTCTGAGCAGCATTGTAGCCTGAACTGAAAAAAGGATTTAGCTGTGAGTGAATCCCTTTCGCCATTAGCCTTTTGGTACGTGTAGTGTTTACTTTTTAATGCTACCGGTTGCTTTGTGCATATTGAAAAGTTACTGGGCATCACATCATCTCTTTGAATTTTATGCTTTTCAGGATGAAATTATGGAAAGACATGCAGAGCAATCCAGAGTGCAAAACAGCCTAGTGCTAGGATCTCCTATGGTTCTTCTCTGTTTCTGAGCCTGACCATCTTTGTAAGGTAAGATTTCTGATACCAGGATGTTAACTGGCTAAACATATCTATCGGTGCAAAGTGGTAAAAACACTTTGCTTCTAGCCAAATCAATTTGATTGAAACCCATGAATTTCAACCTATTGAATATCACAATTTAACCTTGTTTTCTTGTGCCCTCTGCTGTTCCGATCTACTTTCTGTGCCGGTAAAATTCAAATATCAAAGAAGATAGTGCTACCATGTTATCAAAGAGAATAAAAACACACACACACACGTTTTCCAGAAGCTCTGTATTTATTGGTCAGATATGTGGATTTGCTTGTCGATGAGACAGTGACGGAAAAAAAGGAAGCTACCTAAGGAACATAGCACCCTGTCCTTGACATTAGCTTTCATTTGCAATGAACACTCAGTGCTGTCGACTGTAGAGAGGAAGTCTTTTGTTAATTGTTTTAATCCATGTAATAGAATCTACTAGAGAATCTTATCTGGGCTACAGGATTAAAATTATCAAATTAGACATTATTTTGAATGCTCTAATTCTATAAAGATTTCTCTAATCTGCTTGAAGCTGTTTCTGCAAAGCGTTGCTTCTCCTGTTCTCCCGTTCTGTGAACGTCTGGAGTCACTCTTAGCCTGGCTTCACAGCAGCAAAGGTTTAAGTACTGTTTGAAGCTTGAATCTTAGACTTTTCCCATTTTGTAAATATTATTCCTGTTTCATCATACTAGAATACTCAGACTGATAGATTATGAATATAACATTTGTGTTTGTCGGTTTTGAACAGTATCTGGAGTCTTAGGCAAGACCACAGCAAAATAAAGGGAGCTCGTCTTGACCAAGACAGGCAGCTCCTGGGAAATGGAGATTCTTGGAAACATATCATATTACATCCCAACAGTGCAACAAACAGGTCAAATGCTGCTTGGTGATTCACGATATTAGATTGCCCAGAATAACAGTTCTGCAGCTCTACTCTGTCTGCGTGAGATGCATGCAGCTTACGGTATCAGCACTTTAAAGCAGTGATACGGTCTCATAATGAAACCTAGAGGAAAGAGATCTTTCATTCTTAGTGTTAATAATTTCTGATAGCTCCACTTCTTCCGGGTCACGAAGATGGGGTGCTGGGAGTATCCCTGGTCAGTTCTAGGGCTGACTGGAGAGTTGAGACTGAGAATATCTTGGTTAAAATGTCACCATTCATTAGAGTAGTCCTACTGCTTTGTTACTGTTCTGAGTGCATCTTCCAGGGCTGTTTCTGTGCTGTTTGGTTTCCTGAGCTTGCAGACAGCACTGTGTGGGGTGCCTGCTGCCTTTTACTGATTCACAGGCAAAGTAACTAAAATGGTGGTGTTGGGAAAACGACCTGTGCAATACAGTGCTCTGCTTTCCAAGCCTTCAACATCCCTGCCACGATATAAAGGAAACCTCTCTAGGTAGTGGATGTCTTTTACATTGTTTTTGAAATTTGTCGTGGTTTATTGGAAGGGTCATAAATACGTCTTTTTCCATGAGAGCTTTTCCATGTGATAAAGCTTCCTTGGGAGGACCAGAGTGATGGTGTCCCTTCTGCTCATGTCAGCCTCTGCTGTGCTGAAGTTTGCAGCAGGAATCTCTTCTTGCTTAGCAGCCCACTGCTGAGAGGTGAATGCCTTGAGCAGACTTTGGAGATCATCAGCACTTCGGTTTCCTGAAACCACCTTTTTGACAAGATGCTTTTCTCAGCGGTTGTGCTGGAGTATGATGTCATGTTCCTTGATACAGTGTACTTGTCTCCCATTAATCCCAGGTACTATCATTCTTGTCTAGCAAGTCTCAGAAGAGATAGAGGTGGAGGCTTGCCATCTGCAGTAGCACCTTGAGTTTTGGTGCAGAGTTCAGCCAACATAATCATGAAAGATTATGAATATATCTGTCTCATGATTTGGAACAGACCTGTTCATTGAAACTGGTAAAGAAAACACCAGGATGGCTAGGTAATAAGCAGAATTGGAAACTCATTAATATTGCAAAATTTCCCACCAGTGTAGCATATTCACCCTTTCTTGTCCATTTTGCCCTTCCAAGACCTGTCTCTGTAACTCTGCTACTTATTCACAGAGTGTTATTATCTGTAATGCTCATCTCGGTTGTTAGTTTTCTGCGGCCTTCTGGGCCCCTTGAACCAACTCCTCTTTCTTTTCTATCTTCCCACCCCAGGATACAGGGAGTCCTTCCAGGTGTGGTCTCCTGGTTGGACATTTTCTTGAAAAGAAGCCTCGTGATCTGCGTGGCTTTAGTAACAGCAGCTTTTTAGCACTAGTGACTTTTATGTTTTTAATTCTGTGAAAAATTTGGCAGAAAGTCATAATTAAAAAATTACTTCAGCTAGATATTTTTCTATTAGGTAATATTTGATGCTTACCAAAGCAAACACCACCACCCACCTCCCATATATCTTCTTTGTTGTCTTGATGGTATTTTTTGTTGTTGTTGTTTTGTTAGAATGATGATATTCTGGGAAACCTAGGCAGAGCTAAACTAATTCTTTTACAAGGAAGAAAAGTGAGTTTGGACCAGCTCTACTGATTATGTCAATGGGAATGTTAACTGAGGCTATCAATTCATCAAGGTGTAGACACGAGAGATAGGAAGAAAATATTAAATCATTCTTTTTGGGATTTCTTTTGAAGTCCATTGCTCTAGAAGTTTGTTCCATTTCCAGCTTTGCAGTAAAGGACCGGGCAGCTGTGGAGAAGGAGCTGAAAGAGAGTCAGCAGGGAGCTATTGTGGCAAAGGTGGTTCAACCGCATTCTGGACTGTATTAACAAAACTGTGGCCAGCAGGACCAGATTAATGCTCTGTCTCTGGCACTGTGTCTGTGGATTGTGTCTGAAGAGCTGTGCCCAGTTTTGGACAAGAAAGAGTTGACCAGCTGGAACTCATCCAGCCGAGAGCCATCAAGCCTGTTTGGGAGCTGAAGATCTTGATATATGGGGAGAGGCTGAGGGAGCTGGGCTTGTTCAGCCTGGAGAAGTAAAGGCTTGGTGGGGCATGAGATTGCTGCCTTCACTTGTCTCATGGCATGATTTTAGGATGCCTAATATGCAGCTCTCTGGCTACCAATCAGAGCTGTCTACATTTGCAGAACCTACACTTCCATATTGGATCACACAGTAGTCACTTGTAGGAACTGGAACACAACAGTCACACTTTAGGTTTGAGGCAAAAAACCCCCACCAACCCATCTTCTTTGGGGGAAAGAACAACCATGACATGAGCAAACACAGTGTGCAGGATATTGCCGCTGGGCAGTCACTGCATTGCACCCCCAGATAGAGCTTGGCAATCTGTCTGTACTTGCAAGGAAGATGAATGCTTAATTTTAGCCCTACTATGTCACGGACAAGAAGCAGTGACTGTTTCACTACCTTATCCAGCCATTTCAGGACGACTCAGTTAATATTTATGTCCAGAGGTTTTGTGCATCATTCATCATCTCCTATTCCTATTCTCACGCTGGGCTGACTGAAACCGTACCGAGTGGAGACACTTGGGATGAAGTGGTATGAGTTCCTATTGTGCAGTTGTCCTTCCCTCACCTGTTCTTGAGGAAGTTTTCCACTAGGAATGGACTGAAGAACCATGGCGTGGCCGGGAGCAGAAACCAGAGGAACCCAGGACAGACATCCCAGCTGGGGAGTCCCTGTGGCTCAGCGGAGCGCCATGTAGATCTGCCAGCCTGGGTTGTGAAGCTTCCTGGCAGGTCTGTCCAGCTGGGGCAGGGCACACGCTGGCGTAGCTAACCCTGCTTCTGGTTGCAGCGGTGGCTCCCACAGAGCTAACTGAAGCATCTCTGCATGCCACTTCTGGGGTTTACTCACTGCGGTTACCAGCTTGGAGGAGTCTGTACTCATTGTGTACACAAGTCAAACTGCTGGTTCGTAGAAGGATTGAATGAAACCTCTTGAAAAATGTAACCAAGTGTTGAACAATAGTCACGGAGTAGTAACAGATGTGACTAGACCAGTCAAATGTTCTTGAGGCCTTGCCGTGGCACGCAGCAGCTTTTGGACTAGAATATGGCTAAACACAGTCCTGCATTTTTATTTTCTCTAACATGGGAATGTGTTACACACTCTGGGGAGGACAGGATAAATGCCGATTACAAATGTGTTATTAATTCTAACCTGATAAGAGAAACTTGATCTTGAACATACGCTACAATGCTTTTTGGCACATTTCAGCTACGTTTTGTTTACAGTAAGCTTCAGCAGAATGGTTGGATGCTTGCATTATGGTTCTATACTTCCTAAACAGCAAGCCTTGAGGTTATAGTTCGTTACTTTTATTGCTGTGGACATGTTTTAGAAAGCAGGAGACCAAAGGTATCACCTCAGGAGGTGCCCTTAGGCATTCTGCTGAAGTACGCTGCCTGCTGGGACAGAGATTTTTTGGAAATAGGAATTTTACAGACCCAGCAGGACAGTTTCCTTTTAGTGAAGTCCTTTGTGCGGCAGCAGGCTGCAGGCAGGTTCAGGGAGTAGCATTAGTGTTGAACACTGACGTTAAGCTCGGCCCTGCAAGAGCAGGAGGTGCTCTGAAGTGATTCACACCTTTCATGTGTACATTTTGTACACATGCAGTGATACAGCCACCTTTGCTCACATGCTCAGTGCTCGGCACTTTAGATGGCTGTCAAATGCTCAGGGAAGATTACTGACTCTACAGGGGAAGTAAATAAAAATATTTCACTGATACCCAGAATTGATTAGCCATTTCTAAACCAGTTTTCATCTGGCAAAAGAAAGTGCCATGTGAGAATGGCAGCCTGCACACTCTTAATCTTGCTGTTTGTCTAGTGAGGCAAGTGGCAGAGCTGTACCCCTAACACAAATAAAATGAGATTAATATCTGGAGGGCTTTGTGAATTGACAAATACTAGGAAAGACAGTAAATATTAAGTTATCAGGACATTGTTGACTAGCAATGTCTCAAATCCCTATTAGGAAAAGGGACTGGTAATATGGAGATTCTTTCACAACCTCACAGGTCTGAAGCGTAAAGGAGACTTAGATGACACAGGGAGAGCAGTAAGAGACATTTTCTGTGTCAGAAATAGCAGAAGACCAGGCATATGGCCATGTCTCATGTAGGCTTCAGCTATTGTGGACTACAAAAAAGATGCTGAGAATGCAAGAGGGAAAAGTTTGGCTGTTCTGGGCCACAGATCTTGTCCCTGGGAGCGATGAAGAGGTTACTGAAAAACAGATTTGTTCTGACAGACATATTTGCATTGATGACATGTCATCTGACACAGTGCTTGAAAACCTGGGATGCTCAAAAATGAAGCCAGCTCAAAGTACAGGGCACCATACACCTTATTTTGTTACCATCTAGCAGTGCCCTGTTGCATTCACTGGGTATGAGTAAAGCTAAACCATGAAATGCAGTTAGCACTTTTTTTGGTAGGAAATAAGGAGTAGGAAAAGATAAATACTTTAGCTCACTATTTAAAGGTTGGAACAAATAGAGGAATTCAATGGATTAGTGGAACGTCTCTCTGAAAATATGATTATAGAACACTAGAGAAAACATCAGTATTGCGTAACTTAAGTTTCTCTTACTAATGCCAGAAACCTTTTCATAATGCCCTTGTGTAATGATTTCCTGGTTTATGCTTGTATTTTAAATAAACTTCTGCATTTAAAACATGCAATTACCAGCTTCAAAATCCAGTTAATTTTTTTTAAGAAGTAGGGCACATAAAGCCCCTTGTGTGAAGAACAGACAAGAAGTCAGTTGTTCACCTTACTCCTAGGCATCTTATTTCTGGGCAGATTCTCTTACGTGTTTTATAAAGTTGTCTGTAAGGAAATCTTTGCACTTTGACAGGGCAGGTATGTCACTGCTACTAATGCCATTTCTGGTGACAATAACTGCACTATACAGTTTCATGCTAAGCTGTTTTTTCCTTCTCCTGCAAATCTGCACCTTGTACCCTGCAGTGATACCATGAATGTAACTGAAGGCTCCAAACACCAAGCAGGTGTGGTAGGCTGGAGAAATCGCTGCAACGCCTGGCAATGCTGCTGGTCATTCAGATTAAGAGGGGCATAGGCACATTTTCATAGAGGACCCTTTTCACACAACAAAAAAAAAGTCAGTGCTTGACATAAGTGTATTAGATGTTAGAAAGCTGACATGGATATTTGGCTTGGTGCAAACATCAGTGATCTCCTGTGGATTTTGTGTTTGGAAAGTAATACTTGTCTCCTTTTTTAGAGACCATCAGGCTGAGCAATTTTTAATCACCCAGTGGCTGCGCAACCTTTGGTATTCATCTAATGGATGAGACTGGACAGTTACAGCTTGATGCTGTTATATTGATTTTCTGAAAATGTGTTTATTAATGTTATTAAAAAGACAGACCCTAGCTGTCTTGTGTAGACCCCTTCTCAGAGCATCACCAAATGTATCCAGTTTCAGATTCGGAGGGCAGCAGGCTTGTGCATCTCCGAGACCTCACAGTAAGCAGTCCTGGACCCTCTAATGAGGAGCAGAAGTGTCAGAGCAGCTCCTTTGAGACAACAGCTATGGAAAGAGGCGATTCCACACAGGCTGGTCCCGCCTCGCGGAGACTCCGATGACTGAAATTCTTGCCAAAGCCTAGGCAGCATCCAGATCCTTGCAGATCCCACAGTGCTGTTGTCCGATGCTCCCTATAAGCTGCCCTAATCGCCGATGTTATATGGTATTAGTTCCTTAAAGATTTTAAGATAGAACACTTCTGTAGAATTGTTTTTCTTTCCCTGTTTTTTATTTTGTTCTCTGATGTGAAGAAAATCCACTTTTCTGTTTCACTGGACTCATGTTAGGCTCTTCCTGTTTGTGTATTTTTACTTTGGGTATTTCTTCCACTCAGAGACGAATATCTTTTCTTTGTTGCTAGGACTTTCCAGGCTGATCTACCTTCAGGAGACTTGAGCTGTCCTGAGCGAATGCCAGAAAACGTCCTTTAATTTCACGGGTCACCTACGCTTGTGTTCAGGCGTGACATGATCAAACACCCATCATTTCAGAGACTGAGCTTCCCCATCAGAAAACATACAAGTAAGAAAGGTTTAATCCTCCTTGCAGCCAGAGACGCGGTGGCCCGAGGGACAGAGCGGCTCTGGCAGCGGTGTGTTGGCTGCACGGCGCGGCTGCGTCCGGTGCAGGGGCTGAGCTGCCAGCGGCACTCCGTTGCGTTCCCTGCAGCCCCACACGCCGGCTGTGAACCGGCTCTCCTAGGACAGTGGTATAAAGTTGGTTTACACAAAGTCAGTATTTTCCAAAAAGGAGCTGAACACAAAGCCTGCCTAGAAAAAGCTGTTTAATTTCACCGGGAAGTGTTGGAGTCCCTGGATATCTATAAATGTACTTATTCAGATACTTCAGTGCACAAGAATGTGACAGACAGCCTGGAGATGCTGAAACTCCTGAAGAAGCGCTGGCAGGGGCTGATGCGGGCAGGCGGGGACCCATGGGGCCATGCAGAGATGGGCTCGGGCCCCTGATCAGCCCAGCTGCAGCATCGTGCAACCCTGCTTGCCATTTTGGAGGTTGCTCGCCCGGAGCCAGCCTCAGCGTCTGCGCTGTGACTGCCCAAATCCTTTCCACTGTCTCTGGCCCTTCAGCAGATCTGCTCTCGTCTGTCTGTTCCACCTCACCCACTCCTGGCCCCTGATGGGAATTCTCCGCTGCCTTCAGTCCCTTAAGCAGTCCTGTGGGACTTCAAAAGAGCTGCTCCATTAGCCTTCAACCCCGGGTGATTTTCACCAGGTGTAATTACAGCCTGACTTCTCTCCATTCCGCCTGAAATTTCGCTCTGAAATTGTCTGTTGCTGTTTCCTATTAGAAAAAGCCATTTCACTCGGGGTGACTGCACTTCAGGAGTGAGTAAAGTGATTTCTAAATGCAGCTTGAAAAGGCTTTCAGCTGAGGCTTACTCTGGCTTGCTTTCTTTTTTTTTTTCAGGCAGAATGCAGTAAAATTGTTAGTCAACAAAGGAGATGGAAATTGAAGCTTTATGTGCACACATCGGAGAGGACTCTGGCTGATGAAGGGAAAGGTAAAATAATTCCTTCTCTGAAAGCTGACCTTTCCTCTGGCAAGGTAAATCCAATTACAATAACTGCACTGGTTTTATTGCAGTACCACTGGGAGCACTCTAAATCCATAAAATAAATTAGCATAAACACAAAGCACACATGATAGGTACATGGAAAACCGTTCCAAGTTCTTTCTGTGCAATATTGATATGTTATTTATCAAAGCTGTGAGTGAAGGCTCACAAGCAAGGGATGAATGTTTTTAGCTACATGTGACTTGTCATAGTAAAAGAATAAACATTGCTGCTTACTGCTAGGAGGGAGTCTCTCTGCAGAAGGCTTAGTAAAAGAAGAATTTCTACTCCCTGTCTATCATGGAGATTAATTCAGATCCTATTACACAAGCTTTGTGGAAACATATTTTCTGTATTTCTGTCATCTGTCATCTGCAGCTGCAATAGTTTTGGATTTAATGTTGCAATTTAAAAATTTTAATTTCTTCCTGACCAACGGATTATAAACCTCTTGGTAGACAAGATTGTACATGTGCAAAGATGTGCAAGTACATTGGATGACACCAGATGGGTAGTAACAAAAAACGCATATACATGAAAAAAAATTCAGATAAATGTCTGCTTTTGGATTAATTTATCAGATCAGCTCCTTTCTGAGCCTTTTGTTTCCACCTCAGCCCATGATTGTGATCGACGATAAATCTGAAGTCAATGGAGACATTTCCATGCGTGTGCGGAAGGCAGCTCCCGTCATCGCCATTAAAGTCTCCTGGGGAGAGGGGATGCAGGAGGAGCTGGCATCAGCTAATTAGAAATGCTTGTTGCGTCCCGTATGTGGAAACGCTGTGTTACCGTGCTGACCATGCGCCCGGAGCGCTGGCCGGCCAGCCTCCGGCCGAGCAGACCCGCCAGGCTCCCGCCAGGCTCCCGCCAGCCCGCAGGGAGCGCGGAACAGCACCTTTCAGCTCAGCACGGTCCGTACTGCAGATCCTCAGCTTGCTCTCAGCGTTAGTAAGGTACCAGACTTACTGGCTAGAAAATCCTTCAGATTGCAGGTTGCTTCGTGATCAGGCCAGTTTTAACAGTGAAGCAGGGCCGGTGCTGAGAGAAAGAACCCCATCCTCCTTCAAAACACTGGGCTCTCAGAAAAGGGGAGAAAATCCCTCTACATCAAGGTGTTTATCTGCTGATCCAAAATCGCCAAGTACATTTTAATCGTATATATTTTTCTAGGAAATGTAAGAACCGAGCTGAATTCCTCGCTTCGTATCAGCTGTGGGAAAGGAGTGGAATTGTTGCAACCACTGAATAAATCGGTGTACCTGCCTATACTCCTATTGTCCACCCTAAAAGTCTCAGAGGTGGAGAGCTGTCTTCTTTTTCCGCAGCCTCAGACGGTAGCCAGAACACTGCTGGAGCGGCTCCTGGGGGTGGGAGAGGTACCTAACGCTGGTCCAAAGCAGCCTGGCGGGAGCCAGATTCCTGCAGGCTTGCCCGTGCCGTTGGCTGAAGGAGATGCCTCGAGGACGGGGACGTAGAGTGTAGGTATGCCTCAGCCTGTGCTGCTACCTTTGAATTAAAAAATGGTAAAGCCCTCAGAGGAGGAGCGGTTGTGCTTGCCCGGATGAATCAATTTGGGTGTGGTAACTCAGCTGGCAACAGATGCCTTCGTAATAAAACCAGACAGGCGCCAATCCTGATATCCCGACAAAACCCATCGAGGCTTCCATCCCCCAAACCCCTCTCCCAAAACCATCACCTGTTATCCACACTGTCGAGCACTGTGTGGGAAGGGGAAAAGAAAAGAGGGCCGATGCAGGAAGGTCACAAAAAACTTATTTCATGGAGGAGCATTGCAGCCTGGTGCTTGAGTTTGATGTTTAGTTTCGGCACAGCATAGAGCATTTCTTTATTTTACCCATACGGTCTAACAGAACAGGTAAACATACCGTTTTGCACAGGCTGCTTTTATGACAGGAAAATACAAGCTGGTTTTGTTGTGTTACCACTGAGTTTTCATTCAGTAGTTCCATGCGTGTACCTGCTGTGCTCTCTCTTTCGGCCTTGTACATCCCTTTTGCTGTATATGTGCCAGGTGTTTTCATCCCAACTTTTTTGCAGAAGACAGAGAAAGAGCACTACCTGGGAAAATATTTCACAACTGTGTTTTTATTTATTTTCTTTCTCTTCTGATGTGTACTAAAGTAATGAGCTCTCAGATCTCTCTGGCTAACCTTAATAAATAAATTACAAAAACAATTCAGATTATGAAAAATGTCTTGTGCCACTTGTGTCTGAACAAAGCAGTTTATATTAAATTCTGTCCAATTTCTGTGGCCTGGGATTAGTGGTTCAGTTATGCCACAGCAAATTTCTGTGGAATATGCAAATTTCTGTGGCATAACTGAACCACTAATCCCAGGCCACAGAAATTGGACAGAATTTAATATAAACTGCTTTGTTCAGACACAACTGGCACAAGACAGTTTGCTGTGGTGATGGGCACAAAACCAAGTTTGCTGTGGTGACGGGCACCCGACAGGTCAGTGGCCTTTCAGTCGCAGCCTTGCTGAGCACAAGGGCCAAGGCATTTGCTGCCTCCGTCTTGCTGAAGACGAGCGAGCCCATCCTGACTGCCCAGCAAGACTCACGCTTGGCAAGACAGCAGGAACAGCTCCTGGCCCAGCCCAAGCGGTTGCAAAATAAATGGTCCAGGCTAATGGAGAGGAGAGTTGACTCCGTTTCATTTGTAAAGCTTTTGTCTTTGAACTCTCTAATTAAAAGAAAAGGATTTAATATATCAACACAAGGGCAGATACAGGTTAACATTTCAGAAGGCAATTAAGGGAGCTGTCAAGAGGAAGATATTTTAACAGAAACATTTGGAGGTAATGTATCATTGGAATAATGGTTCTGCTAAATATTAGGAATTGTTTCTCCATGAGTAAGAGATAATTGGACCAGCACACGTACGTTACCTAGTGCACAGAGAAAGTCAGTTAGCTGATTGCCAGGCTGCTAACAGGATCAGTGTTACCTTATTCATACTTTTGCTGCTTGATTAACATTCAGGGGGAAGAAAATGGAAATGATACCATAATATCCTCAGTTCACATTCAGATATAACATATATGCCATAAAACCTGTATGCATCAGCCATCCACGCTAAACAAGCCTTGTCAGTGCTCCTCAGTAGCCAAATGCTTTGGGGTTTTATCTCTGCTATAAATCTGCAGAAGAAACATCATTAAAGCCAGCTATTTGTGTAGTCGTTTATTACTCTGAGCCTGATGGATTGCTCAGCACAATCATAGCTTATTAGGACACATTTGGTCTCACTTATCACATGGTCTTTGGCTTCCTGAGCAAAACCAAAAAATTAATGTTTGAAAGTCCAACATTGCAATGGAGACATTAGCGTTCCTGTCTCTAAGGAGCTTCCTAATGGAGTCAGCTCCACAGAATGCAAGAAGCTGGCAGGGAACACTAGGACAGGGATTTACGAGGTGTTCATACTCCGAGGTAACAAGTCTTGTATATGTGTCCATCCTACAGTAAAGCAAAGCTCGCTCTTCAGTGGGAATGGGGGATTCATTTAATGCTTAGTGTGGGGCAAGAGTACGCACGTGCATAGCTGCCACACGGAGGTAGTTAGTAGGCTATAAATTAGCACCTGCAGGTCCTCCCCGTTATCCTCACTGCTGGCAAGGGAAACGGTTCTCCAGCCTTTTCTGGACCAGCTGCAGCCGGGTGGGTGCTCAGGCAAGGCGGGGGTCGGGCGAGGTCCTGCAGAGCCAACATCTGGTCTGTGGCTCTAGGAGTAAGATATCGTGAGGATGGCTGGGGGAGGGAAAAGCTGGGAGAAGAGAGCATAACAGCATCAGCTTTGGCATTTTGGCTTGGAGGAGTGGTGTGGTTTTGGAGAAAAATTCCCAGAGGAACCTGGCAGCTGTGCACTGATTCATTTTGCAAAGTGGGTCTGTTGTGAATGTGGCTTCTCCAGGAGAAAACAGCCCTGGAGGCTCCGCTCGAGGCACAAACCAGCTCCTGACAGAGAAATCAGGGTACGGACACCTGACAGGTCTCACACGCGTGCCTGGCAGGAATGTTTGGTCCAGGGCAGCGCACTGCACATTGTCTGAGTTTAAACCCGCAGACGCCATATGCTGGAGCAGTGAGGAAATCGGCGCTGACCGCTTCACTTTATCGATCACCTCCCGTGGCACTGCATTACTGGCCAAGGAAGAAGTAGCCAGCGAAACCTAGGCACGGTGTCTGTAAGCACTGGCTTTAGAAGAACAGTTTTTACGTGTGGAGAGTGACAGGGCAGAGAAAGCGGGCAGAATTTCAGAGGAGGGCTCAGCAGGCCGGGATGTGGCAGACTGCGGGCTTTGGGTGAAGGGGAGGTGAGCAGAAAGAAGGCAGTGACCTGCCCAACGCAGGATCAGCGCTGGCGGCCTGGCCTTTGGGCTGCGACGGGCATCCCCGAGGATGCCTGCTGCCCTTGGTACCTCCGCGCCCCGACTCGCCCGCTTTCTGCTCATCGCCTGCACTCTCGCAAAAATACAGCAGGTCAAGCGATCTCCTCTGTGCCCCTGCGCATCGTAAAGCCAAGGCAGCAGATCATTTCTCAGTGGGTAATGTTTTGGCCTGAGGAAACAACGAAGTGGGCAACCCTCCGGAACAGAGGGTGCGTTTTAATGACTCAGAAGCTGAGGGTGCTCAGTGCTTGCGCAGGAGCCCTCCAAGCAGGGGCAGCTCTAAGCCCGGGCAAGCGGGTAACGCTGCCTGCGCAGGAGCAGCGCGGTGGCTGCGGGCAAGCTGCCGTTGTGTAACTGGTTTCTGACAGCAGCTCCCAAGTGTTGCTGCTGCCCAAGCACTAGGTAGTAACATGTCATAAATTAGCAAGTTATCCCATCAGAAGTCTCCTGCCTTGATTTTGCACACGAAACCTGTCATCAGGTATCTTGCAATTTATTGTTAGCCCAAACAAGAAACATTTTAAAATAAATAGTGATTTACACGTCTTAATTCATTACACAACTTATAAAACTTAATTATACAACTTTAAACTTGCAGAAATTAGATCATCTTTTATGGATTTTGGCTTCAATGCTTAGGGTAAAAATTAAAAAGCAAATTCCCATTTGCAGTGAAAATGACATTTCTATTTTAATATGGTTTTGCTGAGCAAGTCAGTACAATGCAAAACCATAAAGTTTTAATTATAACTGCGTAAAGCCCAGGGCCAGAGCCTCCAGAGGGGATACTTGGTCTGCTGGGAAAAAGAGGAGCGTGCCTGCAGAGGACATTGCATTTGCCAGACCCCATTTCCTCCAGCGTTTCCCAGAGATTCAGTGTAACACAAACCTGCATTTAGATGGTAAGAGGGAGAGAAGGAAATGGAATAGCTCTCGCTTTGTGTCCAAATGTCTCTTTTCACAACTTTGCTCTTGGATCTGCCCTCGGTTCCTACCCTGTGGTTACTTTAATATGAGACTTTGTTTAAACAAAAGGACTTACGGCAGGAGGCCAGGCCTCCCCAGCACTTGAGTAGAAACTGATGATTTAGAGCAAATCAGGTAATGGCAGGCCAAGCCAGCAACGCTTATAAGTAAGACAGGCTGTCAGAGAAATACTTGGACTGCTGCTGTGGGACACTCTGACAAATCTGTGGGAAAAAGTGTTAAATAGACTTTTGCAAAGATCCTGAAATATAGAGGGGAAAATACATACCTGCATATATATTTTTTATTGCTGGCTTTTCCCAGGTTGATGCTCCCTTTCCACAACAGAGTCTCCCGATTCCCACGTGGTCTGAGAGGAGTTTCCAGGAGCGCAGACAGGCTGCTAGGGAGCCTGGAGTCAGGGGTCTGCGTGACGGCAGAGACCTGAGGTGTGTTGAATGCCGTCCCTGTCACTGCCACCACCTGCCCAGCTGAAAGGTCGTACACTAGGTCATGCCCCAGCTCTCTCCGCTTTTCCTCACAGGAGAGATGCTCCAGCCCCTCCAACATCTTTGTGGCCCTTTGCTCAATGCCTCCGTCCCAGGCGTTACCATATTCTCTGCCACTGCCTTGGAGTCATTCTCGTGATATGTAAAGCCTCTCCCAGAAGCTTCTTTGACTCTTCTGCCGCTCATGTTGCCATCTGAAGCATCCCTTTGCTCTGCTGGGATACCTCTTTCCTCAGGCTCTCAGCTCTGTTGTTTTGGACTCTTTCTTCCTTATATCTAGTCTGAATCTACTCTCTTTTAGTTTAAAAGCATCACCCTTTTTCCTGTTGTTAAAAAGTCTGTCTCCATCTTTGTTATAAGCCCCCTTCAAGTACTGAAAGGCCACGATAAAGTCTACATGGAGCCTTCTCTTCTCTAGACTATTCATTTCTTCTATACATCCAGCCAGCCCTTTACAGTGTTTAGGCCTTTCCAATAAGAGGACAAATCTGTCAACATGAAGTCTGCAGGACTGTACATAGAGGACAAATGGAACAGAGTTTTCTTCGTCCCCAGTCTGGCACATCCTTTTTCCAAGTTTCTGTGGATGAACACATCCATCACTTTGCCAAACAACTTCCCGGACTGCTCTCAGAAGCCGTTGCCCTCAGCAACAAGATGTACCCATCTGTCTCCTCTGCTGTGCGCCCCTGGGCCTGGGCAGAGGATCATTAGCCCACAGCAATAACTGCAGTAAACTCTCATACTTTTATAATATTCACATAGTATAAAAGCTCTAAGAGCAAAACCTGGTATAATCTTTTAAGCATGTAATTTTTCTTCACAGGCAGGCATCTGCAGTGGAGGATGTGGGTGGTTTTCTGTCTCATTTCATGCAAGACATCAGGCTTTGCTTGTGAATCATGCATTCCTCTTCCAGGGATTTATTGTATCCCATGCACTCCCTGGATGTGTTTCTGGGAAGCTACACTGGTGACTGCTATGAACCCTGAAATTATAAACCCAAATTATTTCTAGTTAGCCAAAAGAGTCAGTAAACTTCTTTGCTCTGGAGCCCAGCAGGAGGCCCAACAACAACTTCTTTCAGCTTAGGCTGGCTCTGACTCCCAGCACATTCTTTCTGGAACAGATAGGGAGTCAGTAAAGCGTAAAGTCAGAAGCATCAATAACCGATGAGGACAACAGGATTGGTGGGCCAGCGTTTCCCTGAATGTGACCTGCGGAGCCCTGAGATCCTCGCTGGTGTGGCAGAGTAATTCATAAATTTTTCTGTTTGCACAATGTTCCAAAATGGCTAGGAAATGCTTTAAAACTGTTCAGAGAATAGCAAAAGCCGAAAATTTGTTGCTTGTAAGTAATGTTCATAGGATGGTTTCCCATTAGTTACAGTCTGTTTACAGACGGAGTGGAGTATTCCTCATTAAAAGCCAGAAAAAATTGGAAGATGTCTGAAAAATAATTGTCCTGTTTAAAATTCCCCATGTGCTCTGTGGCTCGTATTTTAGCAGAATGATTTTAATGAGAAAACCCTTTGTTTCTTTAAAGTAAACCATTCTGTGGTCAATATTCCACAGTGTATCTGGTGGAGTAAACCAGAGAATTCAGAGACCTTTCCTGCAACACCCAAAACCATCCTCACTTGCTTACACTGGCAGGTAGGGCAGTGCCCTACCGATGGCACGCTCTCAGCTTTAGATCTGATAGTTTAGACACAGCCTAAGCAGCTTCGCAACAAATTGTTTCACTTTCCTGTGCTTCAGTGTCTGCCTCCATAAGCTGGGGACAACAATGATGAGCTCTTCTAGAGCTTCTTGAACCCTCTGACTGAAAGGTTAAAGCTAGGTTTTCACTACTCCTATTAATATTTTCCTATGGCTGTGATATGAAGGAAAGAATTTTCCCCTACGCAACGCTAGGTCAAGCATGTTTAAGGCTGTCTTCAGCTTTCACCGAGTCAGTGGCTTTAGGAGCCTGGGCTCATCTCTCAGAGTTGGCTTTTCATTAGCGCTCCTTTTGATGCGAGTGCTTCAGCCCTGCATTTTCTGCATAATGAAAACCTGTCTAGTTATTGAATGTTGCTATTTTCAATGTGCCACACAAAGTTCAGATCCTTAGTTTTTAGACGTAGTCCGCTTTGCCTGATGCCGGTGTATACGGATATTCGTACATCACTTTAGCTACAGACCTGTACGGTTGACACATTGCTCAACGTGTGATACCAAGCGGCGAGCGAACAGGCAGGCCTACGGATTTCCCCACGCATTTGTAACACCGTCAGCTGAGCTGCTGCAGCCGGGAAGAAATTCACCACGCTGCCTTCCGGCAACTGAAAGCACAGTGGCGTAAGGGAGTTACATCTCTTTAAATCTGGCCTCAGGGTCCTATTCTTTCACTCTGCTTTTATTAACAGGTTCCTGATTTTCTTAAGGCAATTTACCGTATTTTTTCTAATTATTTATTGGTATTTAACAAGTACTGAACTATAATGGTTTTAATTTGCCTGAAAGATTAATTCTAACTACAGTATTCATCTCAGTGAATAGGATGTAGCAGGGCATTGGGCTCACCTCCAAAGTCTCGATGTGCCGTTGATTTCAGGTGGCTGTGAACGGATGGCAGTTACCCCTCGGGCCGGGCAGAGACCGTGCTCGCAGTCCCGTCACGGGTGATGCTCCACTCCACGGCTGCCTTGCTGCTGGAAGCTTCCTCCTGTACCTGGGGTGGAATGAAGCCCTGGCTACGCAGGTGCAGACTTGTTATCTATAAAGGCACACCAGTTTATCAATCAATCACGCAGGCAGTGGTGCCAAACACCCTGCAGCTTGTGTCCGGGCGGGTTGGAAGCGGGGTGACCAACCTGCGTCCCCAGGGCTGGAAGGAGACAAGCCTGCAGGAACCGTTGTGGACAGTGTCTCCTGGCTGCCCTGGACCGAGCTCCATGTTCCCCATCAGCTCCACACTGCCCTGTGCCGCGCCGAGACCTCAGGGTGTTACAGCCAGGTCCTCCAGCTGTCCCCAACGCCCCCTCCCCTGTCCGTGGCACGTGTCCTGCGGCTTGGTGCCTTCACAGTATTCGGCTGCTCAGGTCAAAAACGCTGGGTGTAACTGAAGTAGCGTGGGGGGAAATGGTGGGTTTATACATCTCGCCTACTGCCTATAATGAAATCCCACTTGTACGTAACTAAGCTAGGAAGCAGTACACATTAAACTATTCAGAATAATAGGTATTTATTTTCAGTGCTATTTTCATTAAATATTGGTATCATATATCCATGTCTGAGGTAATAAATTAAAAATTCAAGATTTCAGTCCCGTATTTGTGCTGCACTTTTTTTCTACCATTACGCATAATTTTGAAGCAAACACACATAGTCCATAATTCTCAGTGCAGCTAGGAATATTATTTTAACACAGTCACTTTTTGTTTCACTATCATTTTGCTGAGAATGGTTATTGCATGATACACTTTTAGTAGATGTTTTAGTTATACTAGTTTTCTATTAAATCACACATACTGCAGTTATAGGAAGATGGACATGAAGATGTGCTTTGAGCCGAGGAAGGCAAATCTTGAATCGGAGTGATAGCAGGATTATTGTCTGCCTGCACTAGAGCCCAGATCCAGCAAAGCCACTTCAATGTGTGCTTAGCTTTAGACATATGAGTCATTTCAGTGCCATCCATGGCCTTAAGTGTTTGCTGAATCAAGGACTAGCCAAGTCTGCAGACCTAAATTCATAGGCTTCTTTAACTGTGTGTTGTTTGAAAACAGTTTTGCTGGTTTCATATTTTGTAAGATATTTTGTGACGACCTTCGTAAGATTTTTCGTATCAGTGAAGCACCCATGAAAGTTTCTAACCTGGTTCATAAATACACTATGAAAAAATAAGCAGCTACAATGACTCTCTTCTACAGATTTTGTTAAAAGCAACACCCGGTTTGAAAAGTTATTAAAGTAAGTTTTCCCATGGTAAAATATATTTAAAAAAATAAACTCTTCATTTCATCATCTTCCATCAAACATATAAGCTTGTTAAAGGGCGGGGCATACCGCAGGTATTTTCATTTATAAATGCAAGAGATTGAGGGTATCAATCTTTTTGCACTTCAATGCTGGTGGTAGTAAGGCCCTTCCAGCTAAGTCTCCATCAAGCCCAACATTAGTGAGCTAAAGAAAGAAACAAACAAAAATTTTGCTTGCATATAACTTTTTCGTAATCCCAAATTGAAAAAAAATCCTCTGTGCTTATGAAAAAACTCTTATTTAACTGCTGCCAATAAAAAGTATACCTCACCTCCATGTTGTTTTAACTTTACTCAGTGATTCCGAATGCAAAGGATTTAAACACTCACTAAAATTACTGTGGCATGCCATCAGACTCTCAATGTTCATAAATTGTGCTAGTCCCCATTTAAATCAGGACGCTATAGTTTAGAGCTAGAGCTAATGGTTGTATTGGTGTTAAAGGTCTATTTCCACCAGATTTTCTTTATTCTGTTTTGCAAATGACTGACAGTGCTCATGATGTGATCCTGAAAAACCGTCTGGTGTTATTACCAAAAGGCCATAGTCTGTGTGAAAACTCTCCATGCTCATGCAGCGAGTTGCGCTGTTGGGGGGACCACGGTCGGCACCGCAGTGGTCACGGGCCTGGCCATGAGGTCGCAGCTGGGCAGCCCGCGGTCTTCAGTACTCCACTGAGCTCACGATTGCCATTGGTTCATCAAACGTCGCCAACCTCATCTGCTTTGGGGTAGGGATGGAGAGAATTTCCCCGGTGTCAGTCGGTGAGTGGATACCATTGTCTATCATGTTTGAAACTTCCTCCTCATGATCCTCGTACAGCGTGTTGATGTGCAGCAAAGGGTGGGCTGGGTTGCAGTTCAGTGCAGGTGTTGGCTCTGGCTTGACCTGGTTCAAAGTCATACCCGTAGCAGCAGCAGTTGTGGCTATGTGGTTGTGGTTACATGTGACAAAAGCCCCGGCAGCAGGCACAGTTCTGCATGTCTCAGACGAGTATAGGATCTCTTTTGCAGGATGAGGGGTCTCTAAAAGAAAAAAACCCAGCCAGTTAAAAGATGGGTAGTCTTTCACCCTTCCAGTCCATCACACAGCAGTGTCCTGAACCAATAAAAGTCATTAGCAGTTTTGCCACTGATTTCAGTGGGAGCAGGAGTGGACCCAAAACTGAATTTTCTTGGGACCCTTTGAGAAACCCGACAGGACTGTTTCAGAACAACAGGGTTGTAAGCTCAGGGAAACAGGGCAAACAACAAATGGGTTTTGTAAATCTCGCTCTTTTTTACGCATGCTCATGCTTCCTTACGTGAATGGTATTTTCATAAAATGAACAAAAAAAACCTGAAAAATATCTTTTCCTCTACAGACTGGCAGGTGTTTAATAAATGTCATGATTTAATGTTTTGACAAACGTTATGAATGTTGAAATCCACAGGATGGAATACAAAAAGCACTGATATCTTCAATGGGAAAGAATAGTGGTTACACATTGTAAGCCACTTGTCTTTAGAAAGAACTCAGCAATTTGACATTAACTGATGTCTCTTTCCAGAAATTTTAAGTCTACCTTACCTGGTGGACAGCAATGCAGGTCTAACTCAAAAGCAAAGCTGAAAATTTTTAATGGGAATGGGGAGTAACAGAGCCCCAAAACTACAGTAATTATTTTTTGCCCTTAAAATATTCAAGCACTAGTTTAGATTAAAGTAATTAAAACCAGAAAACCCCAGTAGTTTTGAGGAGTTGAAATCAGAGCAGGTGAGTGGATAAGGAATGCTGTAGAATAGCTCACATGCACACTGAGGAGTTGAAGGGCTTGAAGGAGCATAAGGATTTGGAAGTGACAGAAACTTTTATACCTCAAACCACTTCTTTGCTGGGCAGTGGGGTGACGGTAGCTGTCAGTCTGTCGAAGCCCAGAGGGAGGTCTTAGCTTGTAATGAGATGAGAGCCATTGCTTTAAGTACGTACAAATCTCTCTGCAACTTCAACTGCATAGTGCTTCCTTCTTATGTCACTGGCTTACAAAAATAAACAAGAAGATATCTATCTGTCTATCAGTTTATCTACTGATCTGTCACTTTTCTTAGAGCTCACATGGCCTTCCCCATCACTCTAGCACCTAACAACTATTGATATACTTGAAGCACTCCTTTGAGGTAAGAAAGGGACAGGATTTCCAAGACAGACACAGCGAACTGAGGCACAGAAAGAGCATCCCCTGCGAGGCCACACAGGAAGGGAACAACAGAATTCCTGAATCCCTGATCAGCACCCACCCTTCAGACTATCCTCTGGTCCAGATGAGAAAAAAGGCAATTTAAAACATCTCTTGTGAGAAGAACAGTATCAATGAGCTGAGCTGTGATTTCCTACGTGACAAACACATGCCAACCCCTAAGAACTGACAGTTAAACAGATTTTTTTTTCTACAAGGAGCTTTAACTGTCATTAGCACAGTTTCTCACACACTCCCGTCAGAGTACTGGTCATCTGTCATGCCAGTTTCCACCTGACTTGAAAATAAGGCAGATTTGAATGTGCCAGGTGCTGGCTGAGCAGGAAGGGTATCACGGAGGCCAAACTCTCCTCATTTTCTTGGCAAGGCATAACCACATTCATAATTGTGAAAATCTGCTTACATCTGAAAAATTACGTGGACCAACAGCCTGCAGGCTGTTTTGTACAGCTCTACCTGTAATAATGCTTATTCTCCATATAACTGATAGAGAGAACGCCTATTTCTGAGGCATGCAAGCCCTAAGATTATTAACTATGCCAAAATCTAGCAAGGTAGTTCAAACAGTTCAGATAAGCTTTGATTTTCTGAAGATTGCTATGCAAATTATGGTCTGCGGAGGTGGTATGGGCATTACAGCATACTGTACCTTTGAGAGAGGAGGTAACGTGTACAACAACATTCTCTTCCTGGTTTAAAAATCCACCCTCTTGGCTTTTTGACGTAGGCATGGAAGGGATGGCTTGAATCTCTGGCTTGGGTTTTTTGCTACTAAGTATATACGGGTGAACATCCAAGGAAAAGTGTCGTGTGTGCTTTTTTTCACTGCTTGTGGTTGGGATAGCATTTGGCTCGGTTTTATGAGCGGACGATTGCTGTGAGGTTTTTGCAGCGGACTCCAACAAAGGAGCTATAAGGCTGTCTGTCGCTGTTTTTCTCCGCACAGGCTTCGGTTTTTCGGGTTTATGGTTTTCAACCTTCATAATGGCTAACTGTTCCTTGAATGGCTGAGGAAGGGGATTGGTAGTCGGGATCCATTTCATCTTCTTCCTTGGTCTCTTAATGATGAGCTGCTCATTAGCATCGATGTCTGCTGGATCAACGCTTGGGTCTATCGTTTGGATCCCTGAATCACGCATGGTTGGAGTGGCATCGTGGTTGGACTGGGCCAACGCTGCAAGCAGCTGGCGTACCACGTTGTCATACATCAGATCACTTTCATTTGTAATAAAATCCAGACGGTTCAATGATTTTATGTGGTCCCGATTTTCATTACAAAACATGGCCAAAATATTGATGTCACAAAACTGGGACTTCTGCCACTGTTTCTTGGTCTTTATTCCAACTTTGTTCAGCTTATCAAATATGAAGTTGGACTTGCGGAATATGAAGAGGTGAATTAAGTTGATGAGGATTATCAGGTTCATAAAGCAGAGGAGAACGATGTCTACACCAGCAATAATCCGCTGGAGCTGGACAGATGGCAGTTTACAGTTCACTCTGATGTGTAATTTGGAGCTGCTCGTTTTGTCTGGAGGCTCTCCTAATGCACATGTAAATTCATTTTGCTTCTGTGTAGCATAGTAGGTGGATAAGTATGTAATTGGTATGATGCTTAAAAAGATGATGAACAAATGTCTCGCAAGATAAAGTTTAGCTAAAAAGTTACTTCGTCCTCTTCTTTCCAGGTATTTCTCAAACAAGTTCTGCTCAGGGCTTTTTTCCTTCTCTGCGTTCTCGATGATCTCTCTCTTCTCTCTCTCGGTGATCCCCGGGCCTTTGGACTGAATCTGTTTCTCTATTTTTGGTGCCCGCCCTTCAGCTGCACGGTGGTAGCAGTTATCGATCTCCTGAAGCAAAAAATTAAGCTCTGAAGTCAGTCGGGTGGAGGCCAGAAATTCCCAGCCCAGAGCTGGAATGTACATTATCCCAGCAAAAGCCAGCAGTGCATAAGGTAGGAACTTATGCTCAAACAAGGAGGGCCAGTGGCTGGCATCAACTCCTGGCAAGGCATCTTTTAATTCTGTCCAACAATATCCTCTGGCATACAAGGCTTGATCGCGGGTGAAGTTGTGTGGTGTGTAACAGTATATTGGCTCCTCTGTATAACAGAGAGAAAAGTCACTGCTGTGCATTTAACCTACAAAAGGAGCTCTGGAAAATAAACATTTCAAATAATATCAATTTTATTTTACTGTATCTTTACATGACCGTTAAGCCCTCCATATCTATTAGACAGATCACATCTTCACAAGCCTCCAGGCAAAACTATTTACCTGGAAGTTTTAGAATGAACCTGAGCTAGAAATGTCAGCAAGAAGTAAATATTTTGGTTTAATTACCTCTCTAAGAACAATATCCTAAGCAACCGTGACCTAAACTCTATAAAGCTAAAAGACCTGATATCCACTATACAGTAGCTGAGGATGTTGTGTGCAAATGCGAAAGGCTCATTTTGGTGAAATTTAAGGTTCATCCCAGCTTAACATTCTTCTAAATAGAAAAGAAGTTAATGTAGCTGAAGGCAATATTTTTATCCTTATTAACACAGTCTACTCATTGGATAGGCTAAAAACACTGAAACGTAAAGACATACAAACATTTAGTCAACTGTATCCCTCCCAGCTGACACTCTTCATTTAAAGTGTGACTGACCAGGACAGAATCTGGTGTGTTAACTGTATTTATCGCTATGAAAATTTAATTCTACCTTTGAAACTGTAACATTGTTTTTTACACAATGTGCAATTAAAAGATGGAACTCCGTGTCACACAGTATTATGGAAGAAATAAATACCGTGGATCAAGAAAGCAATCAGACAAAGTAACGGAAGAAAATGTATAGCAAGGATTATTAAACACACAGATAGTGATGCAATTTTTCTCTCAGGATAGGTTTAAGCCACAGGCTGCTGGAGGGTGGAAGGGTTTATCAAAGGAAGTAACACCATACGCTTGTCTATTTTAACACTCCTTCCTAAGCATTTGCTTTTTACCATCGTCAGAGACAGGATGTTGGGCTAAAAGGACTTTTGTCTTGACCCAGCAGATAAATTATGTTCTTATTCAATTAATACATTTTTCTAGTGATGCATGAAAGTAAGGTAGAAAAACTTGTGGAAGCTAGAATAATAGTAGCAGTAATTGCTCAAATAACAATGACCATTATCAAAACATCCTCTTCAAAGAGAAAGACCGTATTTTCATGTTTTGGCAGGTAGAACAAAGGGAATATATTTCACAGTGTTCTAGTATACCTTTAAAAACTTCCTAAAATGAGACCCACAGGAAGAAGGCACGTTCTTTTGAATTGAGAATTGCTCAAGAACACCAAGCTTGCTCCAGTTCTGAATGCAGTCTACAATTCAGATTGAGAACAGCTCACTGGAAGAGACTTGTGGTACTGCTCTCTTAATAATACAAATCACAAAGAGAAATAATAAAATATTATGTTATTTGATAACAATAAATAAAATATTAGAAATTAATAGGCAGGCAAAAAAACCCTAATCTTTTTGGCTTAATAGGTCCTTACTCAACCAACTACTTCTCATATGCAAGCAAATCAAAAGCATTTACTACTTCTTTGGTAAAACGTTGAGGTGTAAAACTCTCCTGTGACACACAGAGATCTACATGCTGAGGACTGCACAAAAATTGTTTTGTTTTAAAAAGTGATTCGGTGAGGATTCTTTTCTAGAAGTACAACCAATTTAAACAGAGCTGCTAGAATAAACGATGCTACACAAGACAGCATGTAAGGTGAGTAAGCCCTAAAAATTCTTTAAAATCACTTTTGAATACTATTTTAAAATGATCTAACCCCCACCTCAAAGGAGAGGTTAAAGCACTGTAACATTACACAGCTTCCCATTTAGACTATTTTTTGTATTTACAGCCATGTGTTACATGAAAAATGCTCTCACTGACTCTCTTGGTTTTGGACATTACATGCCCTCCCAACCTGATCCATGAAGGGATGCATATAAAAAATTACAGCTTCTGCTATCACAGATTTTGCTATTACAGATATACTGTATGATTTCCCATGAGACAAAGTAGATTCCTGTGTGAAAACGCTCCCATGGGGAAAAAAAGCGCAAAAAAGCATGGCGTGTTTCTCATAAGCAGAAATGTTTTGAACTGGGTGTCCCTAAGCTCAATAGAACCTGCCAATATGAAACCTAGTTTCCTGTGACATACATGGGTTCATTTCTCCTAGGTATCAGCTCCATGAATACCTGGGAAGACAGCATCAAGTGTGCATACAAATCATCCGTAAGGATTATTTTTGGATTCATGTATCAGTTGCTACTACCAAATAAACTATGAACAGTTCTGTTCAGTTCTCTTCACTGAGACTTGAAAGCTAAGGTGACTTCTGCCAAAAAAGTAAACAAATCAAAAGGTCTTCACATTTATGTTGGACAGATCACTTACAGACTAACTCTGCACTCTGTCCGTTGCCACTGCTTCAGCAAAAAGAGTCTGAAGAGCTTCACAACTCCGGTTTGGACTGAACAGTTTCATTAGAGGCTACTTCAAAAATGGGGCTGCTCAGCCCAGTAAAGAAAGCAAGTATCATTTTACAGGAATTTGCTTTTCCTCTGTTAAGCAATTTTTAAGCTGCTGCCATTGCCTGGTACGTTGTGAGGGATCTCTAATTTATCAGAACAGCGGAGCATGGTGTCCCATTCTTATTCAATGTTTTGTTATTTATTGATGCTAGTCTAATATTTTCTTTGCATATTTGTTAAATTGACATGGCTTTCATTATATGCCATGTAAATCCCAAGACCCTTCAGATGAAACCCTATCCTCAGTGAAGTCAGTGGGATTTCTTATAACTGACTAAAGTAGGGGCAGTGGGGTTCCAGTGCCATTTTATTCAAAAGGTATCTTCTAATACGTTGGAGCCATAGTCAACCATCAGTGAATGCCACTAATTTTGGTAAAGTTACTCCACAGGGGAATTTAGCTTAACCTTCTCAGCACAGGACATGACTTGCAAAGCAGAGCATCAGCTCATTTATCCAGAAAATGGTCCAGACAATGGAGAAGAGAGGAAGACCCTTCCAGACAATGATTCAAAGCAAAAGACTAATTTAGCTGTCACCTGAGGAACCTGTCCCTCTTCACTGGCAAGAGGCTGCCAAGCAAGATCGCTACTAGGTCTGAGTTAGCTTTTGTGAACGCTCCTTCTTAGGCGATGTCAGCATTTTACCTTGCATTTAACCTGCCATTTAACACCATGAAGGTGTCTGATCCCATCATAGTAGCGTATGGACCTGTTTCTCCTCTACCGCAACCTGTGTCAATTGGGAATAAAAGAAAAAGAAATGCACTACGGCAATAACTAATCCTGTTTGTTATGAAGGATGGCAGTAACATGTAGCTGGATCTCAACACGCAGATCTGATGAGGATGGGGGAGTAACAAGTTGTTACAGCTCACTCTAGCTGTGATGGCCAAACAACGCACAGTTTCAAGAAGGCACAGCAGATGTATTGTTTTTAATTTTACAGTCTTCTGATAGGTAAGTAGCATTAAAAGAAGGCTGTAACAGTGCTAAAATCATAGCTCTGACATTGGATCATGCAATACAAAACAAAGTATTTAACTTTATATTCATAAATATAGAAAGTTTCTACCGATATTCTTATTTCACCCTGAAAACCCTCAAGCTGTTTAGGAATTTTATTTTTCATATAACCACTCCATCCACCATGAAATGCAGCTTTTCCCCCAAGACTCGGCAGTTTAATTGCATGTGAGGTAACTGTTCAGTTGTGTAGGAAACAACAACAGAATAAGGTACTGCAAGGAGGTTTTTGTTAAAAAGCTTAGGGGATATCATCACGGCTGAGCAGACTGGTTGTCTTCTCAGTGTTGTGTAGGTTTAAGCCCATAAATATAATCTATCCCTCCACTCTCCTTGATAGCTATATTCTTGTAAGCCCAGGAGACAGAAACTCCTATCAAAAAGAAAAAAGAGCAAGGTCATCATCTCCAAAATAGTCTTTTGCCAGTTCCAAACAACAATGAAAAGGTGGCTCAAGGTGGACATGCATCTGTGATTTGCACACGTGTGCATCCACATCAAAGGCAAAAAAAAAAGTGAGATAACTAACCTGCCACTGTTATTGGTGGCTGGAATACTAAACTCAACTTATCTGCATTAAATGTGAAGGGCTTACTGTGACATTTTTAGTTCTGATGCTCACAGTAAAACCTCAGTAAGTTTGAAGTCTGAAGGTCTGCCCTTAGGTCCACCTACACACGTGTTAACTGCATGCCAGAATATGAAGTTCAACACAGTTTCAGAAAAAAGTCACTAGGAATACCTAAGAACAAATCCTGTCTTTGGTAATACTTACCTACATTCCCAGGAAATATTCCTTCTGAATAATTTTTAAGAGACTAAGCAACCCTGTGCTAATGCTGTGCAGAAATAATTACTACATTGGATAAAAAGTCCTTGATGTTAATATATTATAAAATATATTATATTTTATCTTATACCAACTTGAGTATAAAGAGGCATACTAGGAAGCTTGGCTTCCCTTTTTTCGATACGGTTAGGTGATCCCAGGAGCACTACACCAGATGTTTTCAAGAGCTGTACATAAATACATTTTATCCTGTTCACTGTGCACGAGTAGCTTCCAGAAGTCCACAAAACTAGTCTCATGGATAAGGTATGAGAGACATCTCACTATATTTTTGGACATGCAAAGAAGATGAAATAATCAATGCAGAACTATTTAGTTGTGTAATAAAACTGATTGTGTTATGCCACTCTAAAAATTAAAATCCCTTGACAGCTAAGTTTTTTCACATGCTCTGTTCTAGCCAAAGTAGGGTGAGGGATAAAGGAAGGGCCTGTGCTCAAAAAATTCTTTACAAAGAATCTAAATAGTACGGAAAGGAGTGAAGGCAAAGTATGGAAGCTAGGAGCTGCTGAGTCTGCTGCCTGTTAGTAAAGGCTCCAAGAAATGCTTGGCACAGGCTCCCACTCCTACTGTTCCCAGTACAAGGTCAGCCACCTCCTTTCAGTGGTTCCCCAACCTCCACGTTCAACTGCCCTCTTCCAGAGGCCCCGATTTAAACACTGTTTTTCAGGCTGCAGGTACTAGGCATGAAAATACATCACGTCCAGCAAGAATGGCTGATTCATGCACGAGTAATTTTTTTTTCACTTTTGAGAAACGGCCATTTCCAAGAATGAACGCAAAGGCCAGTTGCACCGGGAACACATTAGGTAAAATATGGCTAGAAGGCTATCGCTGCAATCAATACAAGCAGCTAGAGCTCAGGCCCCCCATATAGCATCTCAGTCAAAGGAAGAGATATCAACAGCACAGCTCACCAAGGTGGCTGTGTGTGTGCATTTGCCTATCTATATAAAAAAAAAAAAAAAGCCTTGCAAAAAACTGTGAGCTGGCATACGGTACACAGAAACAACACTGTCAAGAAGACATGGTGAAGCTGGTAGGTATGTATCACTCTGTTACCTTTGCAAAGTTAAATTTTTACAAGTCTTCCTGGGAAAGTGAGTGAATTGCATCTAAAACAAACATTCACTTGCTCCTTCAAAATAAAGATAACAATGCTAATCTCTTTGTATTCAACACTGCAAAAAATTAGACCTGCTCCTAAAAAGACTTAAGTGACTTCATGCATTGGGCAGTTCCTTTGCAGCCAACGGGACTACTCACAGTGCTTAAAATGTGGCATGTGCATCTCTCTGAAGAACTGATGCTGTAGGGGGGTCAATTTCAAATATTATTATGGGCAAAAGTTATTTAAATAAATATGGACAACACATTTACAATGCTTTTGGTAGACATTAAAACTAAGAAAGAAAGATATTAGTAATAAACAGTATATGCCCCTATATAAAAGGGCAAATGACTTTTCACATCTACCATATTCCCAGTGAAATAAAGTATATTCACCCAAAGCAAAATATAAACCATAATAACAAATTGTGTACGTCTCCTGTGATCTCCACCTTTTAGAATTTACTCTGGAAAAAGAAAGCACACCTCATTAATCTTCCAACAGAATTGCATGATTTCAGCATTCCAGTGCAATCATTCAGTAATTCCAGGAGGAACAGCACAATTTTCTAACAGCAGAAAAATAGAAAAAAAGGAACCCAGCTTTCAAAAAATACAATTCAAAAATGAAAAGATGAAAATTATTGTGCTTGCTACACCAAGACAAAGGTAAGTATGCCTCTTGTGCAAAAAATTATTCTTCGAGGATCTAGAAGTAAACATTCAGCCTGACCACCATGGCCCTACATTGGGTACAGGCAGCAGAAGTGGTGCTCAGGTGCTGCCAAACAGGCTGGATCTCCCAGCTCCTGGACAAGTGCCTAAACCCTCATGCTGGAGACCTGAGTTAAGTATCATGTAAGTACACTCATAAGTATACTTATTGAGTTAAACATACTACAGACTCACCCTGGGCCTAGTGCTCCCTAGCAATCAGCTTTCTGCCCTCTTGAAGAGGGCTGCTAAATCATCCTCATGCTGGTGTCCAGCCTGCCTGTGAAGAAAAACTGGCATTCCAGTCAAGTTCTCTGAAGCACTCCTTGTACGGTCCTCTCCACTTGACTCTAAGGAGAAATTCAGTGTTTAGGTAGAATCTCTCAATCTCCCTGCCCATCGGATGCCAGAACACAAGTTTCTAACAGCCGAGGTAAATGAGAAACTCCTTGAATTCAGCAATAAATGCCAGTATTTGACAAGGGTAGTCCTTATCATACTGCTCTCCTTACACTGTGTCACATACACGTAAACAATCAGACATACAATGCCTCATTCATCTTGGGTACTAAAAGGATTGCGTAAGAAAGCAGGTAGAAAACTGTTTATTTTGAGAAATAGAAATAATTTATTTAGTAGTTTTTCAGCAATTTTTAAATGGAAAAGAAGAAAATGTCCTGGATCCTCTTCTCTCTGGAAAAAAAGAACAAAAAACATTCATGTTACTGAGGTTTAAAATGTAGTCTAAGGAAGTATAACATTATCTAAACAGTATACAGGTTTTCCATCTCAATCACACAGTCCACGAGCAATACATAACTCTACTTTGAATGTGATTTTAACAAATGCTGGCTAATACCCAAATTAATTCACAGCCAAAGGAAAAAAAAATCCCTTAAATTAACTGGTTTATTTCAACTACTTTATTTAAAGGGTATTTAAAGGTTAGAAATTAGTGCAGCATGAGGATGGATTCCTGAAGTTACTTTTGTGTATCAGCTGTAGTCATACAGTCCTATTTAACTCACCGAGTTTACTCATATGAATAAGAACAGAAAACATTCAACAAACTGAGCCTTAACTCAGCAAGCTAATCATTAAGAATTATTACTTTTATCAAAACAAAAAGACAATACCTTTATCTTTCTTATGGAATATTCTTTCCAAATCTGAATATAGGTTCCATGCCCATGAAGTCTTCCTAAGGTACAAATTTCTCCATGACCAACAAGGTAAGGTATAGCCTTTTTTGCCCACTCTCTGAAACCACTTGTCCTGTTTAAGAAAAAAATCTTGAAAAGAAAGTCCCTAAAGAAATGAGACAGGAAACCACTGATGCTAGTAAGTTTTACTGGCCCATACTCTACAAGCATTAGTCGTAATGGGCAAGATGTAGATAAACAGTTTCAAAGACTGAGAGGTAATGAGTTCCCTGCAGGTGTAACTGCAATGTAAGGGCAGCAGCAGGTGTCCCCATATTTACAATTGGGGTCTTTTTTCCTTGCAGTACTGCTGCTTACACTGCATATCTTTTGGATCTGCAGAATCAATAAATAATGCTCTTTCCTAGTGTATATATAAAATTACAGAACTATGTTCCTTGTATGTAATAAACACTGGCTCTTCTAAAATTAGCTGGTATGCTGAAGTTCACTGACCAGCAATCTGAGGCTTAAACACTTGTAATGCCTGCCCAGGTTACTCAGGAGAGTAAGATACCTACTCCTACTTGGTTGATATCTTGAAGTCTGTTTGAGAAGGTTATTCCAGAAATGGCAACTGTTACGGAGAAGGTGCAGAAACACCTAAATGAAATCCCTCAGGCTGCTCCTACAGAGGAACGTTTCCTCAATGAGCTGCCACCCACCATGTGACGGCGGTGCAGTATGGTGGTAATGCCACTGGAAAGAGAGCTTATTTATAGTAGCTGTACTGTTGAACATCTCTAGCAGCGTTTCTTCCTGTGCTTAAGCGAGCTCTGTAAGAACACAGAAAACACCTGGAAGGAAATGACAATGCTTGCATTTGTACATAGAGGTATGTTTCTGTGTTATAATGTTGCTTTGTATTATGTTAAGATTTGAGGGAAGATTAGATCTGAATTTAAAAGAATGTGTTCATCAAAATACAATGAAATTCAGCCATGCAGACAGTCCTACAAAAGAGATCTGAATAACATTTACTTCTAAATTTAGTGCTTACACAAGAAGTTGAGTGGAATTTTGGCGATGTACAGATCTTCTGCACAAGAGAAGCAGCAACGTGTGGAAATAAAGTGTTACAATGTTTTCCAAAGATCGAAAAGTATTTTTGGGCAATTCACCAATACTCCTCTAGAGATGGAACCCCAAAGCAACTACAGAAGCACCCAGACACTATGAAAATGTAGACTAGAGCAACATCTAAAGCAAACTGCAAGAACACTTAAATGACAAAGTGAAATGAATTACAAAAGTCCAATGAAACTGATGATACGCAGACAAGGGTGGCTCCTTCAGTCAAGAGTCAAGTGCAAAATACAAACACAGGAAGCAACAGGAAACAGCAGGTTTGTTCTATTGCATTATTGTTATCTAATGACTAACAATGAAAAAGCTGGCTTGTATTAAGTACCTCTTGGCATAAACACAGCACCCAGAAAACTTCATATTGAAAAAGAAAAATGCCAATAGTTAGCTCATTAGGTAATTACGTTATTTTAATAACATAGTATTCAGGATGCAGAGATGGCCAGTCTACTGTTTTTCTGAAAACTGGTTCCTCCACGTGCAGAGAAATTGCGTTTTGTAAAGTATCAGAACTGTTCTGATCTGTCACAACAGAGCCAGGAGAATCGGCCTCCCAAGGCTCGCAGGAGGTCTGCCATTTCCAGAGTGGAGGTCTCCTGCCCTCCTGAGCAAGTCATGGATCCCAGAGAAGACAAGGCACCTCAACCTCAAAATGCTGAAATAATTACTTCAGCATGTAACTACAATGCTCCGGAAACAGTCGCTGAGCTCTAAGCTGCAAAAAACATACCACGCACCTCAGCACCTGGCTGCATCACTGCTCTGGTAACTCAGAATCTGCACAACAGGCATGGTGCCAGTGAAAAAAAAAAAAAAAAAAAA